>Ga0247611_10007052_pt1 | contig 14245 bp, 10 predicted proteins | sample 177DNAGHGhighgp2_FD_192422 | JGI IMG/M metagenome (GOLD analysis project Ga0247611, IMG submission 192422) | Sheep rumen microbial communities from Palmerston North, Manawatu-Wanganui, New Zealand - 1770 DNA GHGhigh gp2 | ecosystem: Host-associated > Mammals > Digestive system > Stomach > Rumen...
TCCTGTGCGGAATCATCGCTGCAATAGACTTTGAGCGCATCATTCTCCGCCCATTTGATCACGTTACCGTCCAGCGTGGTCTTGGTCTGATCGCTGACTGCGGAAAGTGTTATTTTGGAATAACCGGCCTGGGATGCCTGGTCTACAGGGCTGTCCGCCTCTTTCTTCTGACAGGAGAAAACGGCGATGGTGCAGAGAGCGCACAACAGTGTTTTGAATGTGGTTTTCATAGTTTTCTCCTTTTATTCGTTATCATCGAGGCCATAGGGGTCATTCGGAGTGACAGAATCTGTCGTACCTCCGTTGCTTGCGCAAATAATGTTGTCAAACTTGATGTTGACAGTGGTTAACCGAGGAGAGTTGTACTCGCCTCTGCAAGCTTTGTAAAACAGTGATGTGTGCATAGTTATATAATTTGTTCATTATGTTTGTCTATTCGACGGGCGACAGGGTTGTCGTCACGGTCACGCTCTGTCCGGCGGGGATGGTAAAACGGTGGCCGACGACGGTCTTTCCGTTTTGTGCGAGGTCCCAAGTGCGGGCGCCGTCATCAAAGTGGGCTGGCTTAGTCATCATCTGCGGCGCGATGGATGAGGAAGAACTCGTCGCGCTCAACCTCATCTTTTGCGAGATGTCGGGGAAAGAGAGATCGATATGCGAAGCTTGCCTGTCAGGCGTTGCCCGGGTCATCATCCTCCATTCCACCTCAGCTGCTCTGCCTGCAGGAGCCGTTATTTCGTCAATGACGACCAGCTGCTTGTAGTTGACCAGTTTGACGGTTCTTACCGCCGAAGACACGCTGCTTCCCAGCGCAGGTGCCATATTGAAAACGCCGCCTTTCTCGGTCTCGGTGTTGATGACGCTGTCCAGGGTGGCAAATCCGCCGACATTGTGTTTTTCACCATTGACCGTAAGGGTGCTGTGTGCGTAATTGGTCATAACAAAGACGTCCCAGCGTATCGAACTTTGTCCAGGATCCCAGAAGTTGCCACCGGCGGCGGAGGTCGCGATCTCGACGGAGGTGTATTCCGGAACCATCAGGTCTTCCGACCAACGTTTGCCGTAAGCATCGAAGACGAAACTTCCGGCGTCCATGTGGCCATGATTCCGTTTGGCCATGCCGCCTTTCACCCCGAGGAAAGTGTCTGTTTCGGAGAAACTCCAGTCCCCGTGGACAAGGACTACTGGCGTGTCGCCCCTGCCACTCCACAGATGCTTTGAGGGATGGTCGATGGGCTTCGAGAAGTCAAGGCCGTCGGAGAAGAGGGCGCACATCGGTATGAGCCTTGTAACATCCGATTCGGTATAGTCTTTCAGCAGGCGCTGCTCGTTGTAGAGCATAGATATGTCTTTGAATTTCCACGCAAACCACCACATACAGTACTGAGGGTCGGAATAGCGCCGCGTGCAGTCTGAGTAGTTGAACACTTCGCCGGAAGGGCCGCTCATAAAGAGCATCCATTCAGCGGTTTTCCGAAGGTCCGCTTTCTCATCGAGTCCGCCGGTATGGCCGAATATCTTCTCCAGTGCTGCGAGTAAAAGTACCTGGAAATGGGTACCGTAGCTCCAATAGGAATATCCCTCCGGGTAATTTCCGTCCGGGCCGTAGCTGACACCAATTGTCCTTCCGTTGTTGACGAGGGCCTCTTCAATTCTGCGTGCACAAAGCTCCTTGTCTTTCTCGTAAAGGGCGAGGGCGGAAATCACGACGCCACCGTAGCTCACCTGATTCCAGTTGTAGTCCATATGAGGATAGTCGTGAGACTCGCCGGTCACTGCAAGGCAGTAATCTACCAGTACCCTATGTGCCTGACGGCGGAGAGAAAGCGGAAGGTTGTAGTAGCACCAGTCGTAGCCTATGGCGACGGCGGTAGCCATTTCTGCCGCGTCAAGGAAGCAAGCTATGCCGTTCCAGTCTTGGAAGGAACATACCGTCTGCATATCGGCCTTAACTCTGGTCAGGTATTCGCCGCGGCCGGTCATCTTGTAGGCGTAAGAACAGGAGAAAATGCGCTTCAGGGCTTTGCGCGACTGCGTCATGATACGCCTTCCCGAAGCGTCGAACTTGTAGGATATGGAATTGGATGAGTTGAGGCTCTCATCGGCAATAGCCATAATCATATTGTGGGCACGGACAAGGGTGGGATTCGCCTCCGGGGCTTTCAGCACCTTATTCTTGAGTGACACAATGCCGAGGCTGTCGATAAGAAGCCTCGGATGGCGCATTTCTCCGAGGGACGCGTAGTCGAAAGTCCCCGCCGGATCCGGCGCCGGATCGTTTTCCTCTTCCTTGAAATTAATATCCTCTTCGCCGCCGCTATCGATGATAAACGTCTGGTTCTCGTCGTCCGGTGCCTTGTAACAGGATGAGAACGCAAAGGCCGAGACAAGAGCCGGAAGGAATATTTTGTACAGAGCTTTCATATTAGTCGTCCTCATTGTAAATCGATATCTTTTTAGTAATGGTACCCGTCTTGAAACCATTGTCGGTGACCGTGAGGGTCACAGTCAGGGTTTCAGCCTGCTGGACGGGAGGCTGTAAGGGGTCGATGTCCCCGATGACAGACTTAGTGGCGGCCAATGCTTTAACCTTTCCGTCAGGCGCCGCAATCACCGTCGGATTCTGCTCCGTGAACTCCACGCCGCCAATATTCCAGAGCCAGGATACGATTTTTCCGTCATCGGTAGAGTTGTCAGTAAACTGGAGGGAGCGGCCGATATAGACTGGAGTCGGGGACCAGGTGAAATCTGCCGTCGGAGCGATATTCCCGTCCACGAAACGGACCACGCGCGTAAGTGTGTCCCCGACGTTGGCGCTGGAAGCCACTGCCGTCAGCCTTATCTTAAATGAGCACTCCTCGCTTGCGGTCGGGGCGACGGATGGTACTTTCTCATAGGAGACCTGCCCTTCACCCCATTCCCAGCGGTAAACGTCTATCTCTGCACCGTCAGAAGATGACAAGTTTGTGAGAAGTACCTCGTCGTAGAGGTTGTACACCTCCTTGTCGGTGGAGAAATCGGCCTTCACTCTGGCGCCCGGCTCGTTATTACAGCCGGCGGCCGCCCCCAGAAACAGAGAGCAGCAGAGAGTCCCGAATAACAGTTTATGTGTCATTGTCTTCATTTTGCAGGAATGTATCAATAGACCCAGCCTTCGCGTTTTTTGAGATTGGAGTTCATTTGGATCTCCACGAGCGGGGCGCTCCAAGGCCACATCTCCTCCACATAGTACCAGTCGTATTCATAGCCCCTCTTACTCCAGAGGTTCATGCCGCAGTGGACATACTTGCCCAGGAACTTAGACTGCTGGTAAGTGCCCCAGCGGATTTCTTCAAAGTAATTCACCCCTTCCTGGCAGAGTTCCACGCGGGATTCGTAGCGGATGGCTTCGAGCATATCCTTAACAGTGGTGGCGGTCACCGGGGGCATGCCGGCCCGCGAACGGATTTCATCCACCAGATCCTTTGCCTCGGACAACTTCCCCAGATGGGTCAAGGCTTCAGCGCGTTGGAGTTGAATCTGCGTGAAGCGGATAATGGGCCAGTCCGTTCCTCCGTATTCACGGTCATCCACGCTTCCGTCGGTTGTCAGGTACTTGTAGTAATAGTAATACATTGAGGTCGTGACGTCTGGCCAGAGGTCCGAATTTTCCACAGTAGATTCGTTCTTGTAATAGGGCCACCGGAGTTGTAGGTTCCGTGGCGTTTCCCCCATTGAGGCGTTGTAGAAGCGGTATTTCTTATAGGGTGTCACCACAGTCTTCCCGAGCCGCGGGTCGCGGTTGTCGTAGGCTTTGCGAAGTCTGGCTTCGTTGCCGATGTCAATGTAATTGGCGTTAAAATAGCTTGTTCCGATGCGTTCTACAGCTGCCGAGCGTAATTTAGAGTACTTGCTGTTCGTTTTCAAAGAATCCCTAAGGAACCAAACCTCCCGAAGGGCGGGATCCGTATCATCCCACTCCGGAAAGACCTGCGACCAGGAAAAAGGTGTGCCGTCGGCATTCTGATAACTATCCACGAAATCAACAGATGGCTTAATGTTGTTCCATCCGTACAAGTGAGAACGGGTGCCGATGACCATCTGCCAGTAGCTGGTGAAACCGGAAACGGCCGTGCTGAACTCCAACGGGAAAATCATTTCTTTGTTGTGCTCATTTTCGGTCGTGAAAAGATCCTCCCATTGACCCTCCCAGAGCCCGAAACCGCAGGTCCCCACAGCCTCGAAATCATTCTCTGCAAGGGTGTAGAGATCCTTTATTTCAGACTCGGAAAGGCTTCCTGAAGCCGGGTCGACAATCTGACCAAGGTCAGAGGCCAACCACATCCGGGCCATCCCCCGAATAGCATAGGCCATCCCCTTAGACGGCTTGCACATCCTGTCGCCAGAGAAGTTGTTCGTCTGAAAATAAGGATTGTCAATGCAGGCAGTGCAATCGTCGATAACGGCCTGCCAGACCTCTTCCCAACTACTCTGCCCCCTTGTACACTCTTCGTTGTTGACCGGCTCCAGATAGAGAGGAACTCCTCCGAAAATCATGGCCAGGCGGCTGTAGCAATAGGCCCGAATCATCCTCGCTTCGCAATAATACTGGTTGTAGACCGCCTCTCCAAGCACGTCCTCCCGAATTCCCGCCATCGCGGAATTGCAGGCATGTATCGTCGTGTACAACATCCTCCACTCCCACTCTGCAAGAGTCATATTGGAATTCTTGGAAGAGTTGGAAAGATAGGAAAGGGGAGAGCCATTGGCAAAATAATCCGAAGTGAAGGAGCAAGCTTCAATCCCGATCCGGTCCAGCCCCATTTTCCCATTTTTGTTGAAATACGTCGTCACGCTTCCATCCCATCGGTAATAGAACGGATACATCAGTCCGTTAATACCCGATTCGGACAAGGGCGCAGTCGTCCACATGGAACCGGAAGAGATAGCGTCAGGGCGAGCCTTATCAAGAATACTTTGACAGGAAAGTAACAAGGTGGCGGCGCCAAGATGTGCCACAAGAGTCAGTATGCGTTTACTTTTCATGGTCTTCAGTTTCAAAAACTAACTTGGACGCCAAGGCTGATGCTTCGGGTCAGCGGATAAGTGACAGAAGTACCTATTTCAGGATCCAGTCCAGGGAAAGAGGTCAAGGTAAATAAGTTTTCAGCAGACGTAAACACTCGGATGCCAGCTGTCTTGACCTTTCGGCACACGTCTTCTGGAAGAGTATAACTAAGTTGGACATTCTTCAGTTTAACAAAGTCTCCCCTGTAATGATAGAAGCCGGACAACTTGTCATTATTCATATTCGTGTTGAGTGTAAGCCGGGGGTATGTCCCTTGGACGTTGTTTGCGACCGGATTTCCGTCGGGATCATAGAAATAATGGTCATCAGCAATCCGGCGGGAGATGCTGTATCCGTTTTGGATAATGGACGTATTGTAATAGGAACTTGCCCAGTTGAGATAAAAGCCGAAGGCGCCGGTCAACAAGGCGGAAAGACTGATTCCCTTCCATGAACAGGACAGGTTAAGGCCCAGGAGCCATTTCGCTTGGTTGGACTGACCTGTGAAGTGACGGTCGTTGTCGTCGCCATAGTCGCCGTCGCCGTTGCGGTCGGCGTAGATGAAGTCTCCGTACCAGAGCTGGCTTCTGTCCAGGGTGTTGCCACCCGAGAAACGGTATCCGGCGGCAATCATCGCCTCCAGCCAGGCCATATCCTGCGGTGTACGGATCATACCGTCGACTGGACCAGCCCCGGGATCCACGGCGCCGGAGCCGTTATAACCCGTTCCGTTTCCCTGATAAAGATCGAACAGGTACTGATCCCCTAGGATGTGGTCTTCCAGGACATATCCTCCGAATCCGGACTGGGCGATATCCCCGAGATTGTTGACATACTGAATCTTGTTGCCGTCCTTGTCTACCTGCCATCCCTTTTGGAGCTTACCTTGATACTTCGTCACCACGCCCAGGTTGTAGGCGGCATTCAGGCCGACGGAATACTTGAAATCCCGTCCGATGCCGTCGCGCCACTTGATACTGGCTTCGAAACCGGTATTGCGGACTCCGGCCAGATTGGCGTAAGAACCCGAAACATTGCCCATTGTCACATAGAGTGTCGGGCGGTAGAGAATGCCGGAAGTGTTCTTGACGTAAAAATCCAGTTCGCCGGTGAGCCTATCTCCGAACAAGCCGTAATCCAGACCGATATCAGAAGTATAGGTGGTTTCCCATACCAAGTCCGTATTCCCCATCACATTGGTCAGTAAACCGATTCTTTCCTTGCCGGAAGCAACGACATTGACGGCATTGAAGATGCTTTGCCAGGCGTAGTTGCCGGAATTGTTATTACCGGTCTTGCCCCAGGAGGCCCTGAGTTTCAAGGCACTTAGCCAATCGGCTCCGCTCATGAACGATTCTTTGCCGATGTTCCAACCTGCCGAGAAGGAGGGGAAAAGCCCCCATCTCTTTTTCGGAGCAAAACGCGAAGATCCGTCGTAACGGAGATTAGCCTCCAGAAGGTATTTCCCGGCATAAGCGTAATTGACACGGCCGAAAAAGGACATCAGCCCCCACTCGGAAGTGGAACTGTCGGACGCAATGAGATCGGAATAAGCCGACATTTCGTGAATCGTCCAATCAGGAGATGATTGCTTTTCGACTTGAAAGTTACGGTTACTGAACGTGTTCGTTGTAAAGCCGGCCAGGGCCCCTATGTCATGCTTGCCGAATGTATTGGCATAGCGAAGCAAAAGTTCTGTATTAAGGCGATAGGTAAAGTAAGCCCTGTTCTGGTTCGTGGCCGCACCGAGTTCGGATGGGAGGAAACGCTTATCGGTCACATAATCCCAAGTGCCTTTCTCGATACTATGGGTGTTATAATCTTCAAAGGTGGGGGAAAAGTTGCCGGTAGCCTCAAAACTTAAGCCCTCGTACAACTTTGCCTTGGCATAAAAACTGGCATTCAGCCGATATACGGAGTCGTGGCCGCCGGAGCCGGCTAAAGCACGGAAAACGTTGTTGGCGTTGTTGCTTTCTTCCGACTGGAGTGCGACGACACCCCACTTGTCGGCTGATCCGGGATAGATGCCCGGCGTAGTCATAAACAGGTAATTGAACGCCGTATTTACGTCTGCCAGCCCGTATGTCTGTCTCTCCCCAAAAAGGCGGGATCCAAGCGTCAGCCACTTATTGACGCTGGTTTCCACATTCAGGCGGAAGTCAATCTTCTGGGTGCCGCTGTCGATTCCGTGAGACTGCATGATGCCGGGATTATCAGTGAATCCCAGAGAAAAGAAGGCTTTCAACTTTTCAGTTCCTCCTTGGACAGAAACATTGTGGAGCTGGGTGAAACCAACCCCGAAAAGTTCGTCAAACCAGTCCGTATTCGGATAGGCGATTCTGTTAGGTACCCCATAGGGGTTTAACATATCCGGAAAGGCCTTTGCGATCTTCCACTGTGCGATGCTCCCATCAGAGAAGATGTGGCTCATCCCGATGTTGTCCGCAGCCTCGTTGACGAGCGTCATATGCTCCGCATAGTCTGAAACCCATCCCAATGTCCCCAGAGACGGAAATTTCCACGCCCCGTTGAAGGAGTAGGACACGCGGAATTTTCCTGCCTCTCCGCTTTTGGTCGTGACGAGGATGACGCCGTTTGCGGCCCTGCTGCCGTAAATTGCCGTGGATGAAGCATCTTTAAGAACGGTAATCGAGGCGATGTCCTGGGGGTTGACATTGTCCATGCTGTACTCGATGCCGTCAACCAGTACCAATGGATCATTGTTGTTCAAGGTGCCGTTTCCCCGGACCCTCAGCGTCGCTCCGTCACTGCCGGGACGTCCGCTGGTCTGCGTGGCAGACAGGCCGGGAGAAAGGCCGGAGAGGGTGGCCGAAACGGAGGTGACGGGCCTGGAAGCGACTTCGTCCGAGAAGTTGATCGTGCTGACCGCGCCCGTCAGGTTGGCACGTTTCTGCACGCCGTATCCCACGATGACGACTTCTTCGAGTATGTCGGTATCCGGTTCCATCGCGACATTCAGAACGCCGCCTCCTTTGGGAGCCGCCATCGCGCGTTCCTTATAACCAATGAAAGAGAACAACAGGGTCGCACCGGCTTTTACCTTCAGGGAGAACTTGCCGTCAAGGTCTGCTGTCGTTCCGTTCGTCGTTCCCGATTCCATGACGCCGGCGCCGGGCAGCGGCTGGGCCGCCTCGTCGCGGACTGTCCCCGTGACCAAGACCGTTCCATCTTCCTGATTCTTGACCACGTTGGGTGTTTCCTTCCGACGTACGGTAATCTTTTTCCCGTCCACGGAATACGTAACGTCCTGCCCCGCGAACATCTGGGCCAGCACATCCTCGATCGTTCCCGACGACACGAACAAGGACAGGCTCCTTTCCATGTCAACGCCTTCGGTGGCGACGACAAAATCATAATCATATTGGTCGCCGAGCAGCATGATTGCCTGCTTGAGCGTGGTCGAGGGCAGGTTTACATGGATATTCTGCCCGTAGATACGCATCGTCCCCAGCAGGGCGAGCATCATAATGGCGACAATCCGTTTGAGACTGAAAAACATATCAAGCAAGACTACTTTACGTCTTATTTACGGATGAACTGTATTTTGCACGTAAAATAAATGTATCTTTGCACGTAAAAAACCACTTAACCATGGGCATTTTCCACAGACTGAAAAAGAAGGAGCCGGAAAGGACGCTCAAGGAGATTACCTTGGCCATCCGGTCAGGAGACGAACGAAGCTTCAAACGCTATTTCGAAGACCGTTTTGGCCGTCTTTACAATTATGCGCTGTCGCTCGATTCCAATCCCGTCATCGCCGAAGACCTTGTACAGAGTGCCTTCCTGAAACTATGGCAGAACAGAGAGAAACTCTCGGAAGACAAATCCATTGATGCCTTGATGATGACAACGGTCCGAAACGAACTGTTTGACATCAAGCGTTCCCATTATGAGAGCCGGAGGGGACAGATGGATGAGGCCGGAGATATGTCCATATCGGGAAATAACCTGGACTACAAAGATCAGCTGGAACATTACCTGCGTCTGATCCGCACCCTTCCCGGAAAAAGGCGTGAGGTGTTTACGCTGTCGAGGATACAAGGGATTCCCAACGCCGAAATCGCCGAAAAGATGGGCATTTCTATCAGAACCGTCGAGAAACACATCAATCTGGCCCTGCGTTTTTTACGGGAAAATGGATATCAAGAATAATTTTTTACGTGCAACCGAGTTATTAAACGTATTTAATCAGTAATGGACAATAGTATAATCGATCGTTTTCAGCATACATTTGAAGAGTTGTCTGATCAGTGTGATCCTAAGGTAAAAGCTCGGGTAAGGAAGGTGGTCTTCGCCGCTCTCCCAGACCGGGGACATCGTTTTAGAAGGATAGCCTGGGCTGGACTTCAGGTGGCTGCTGTTGTTGCCGCCATGGTGGCCGGGTCTTTGTTCTTCCGCCCTGCTCCTTTTGTCCTGGAACATCTTCATGCTGCATCCGGAGAAACACGGACCGTCACCTTGGCCGACAGCTCTCTCATTTGGCTGAAAGGAGGTAGTGATTTCTTCTATCCCAGTGAATTCAGCGGAGACAAACGGCTCGTTTATTTGAGTGGAGAAGTGTATGCGGAAATCAGCAAAGATCCCCGTCATCCTTTCATTATTGACATGGATGGAAACACGCTCGAGGTGTACGGAACCAGTTTCGGTCTGAAAGCCTATCCGGAGTCGGATTTCATTGAGGTCTCGCTTGTCAGCGGGTCCGTGAAAACGGTCATCAACACGACAGAGGGCGAAAGGCAAGAGAATGAGCTGCGTCCGGGAGAGAGAATCCGGATTTCAAAGGAAAGCGGTAAATACACCTTGGTCTCATTTAATCCAGCGTATTACATTCCCTTTAAGGACAAACGGGTATTTTCCTTTGACAATCTGCCACTTTCAGAGATTCTGGCCCGGCTGGAAGAAGGATTTGGCGTAGATATCATCCTCCTGTCAAAGCCCAACCTGTCAGAGCGATTTTTCGCTTATTTCCCCGGTGGTGAGTCGCTGGAAGAGATTCTGCAGCACCTTGCACCTGATTTGAAGTACCGGGTCACTGAACGATAGTTCCATCCTCCTCATACGGCGGGTGCGAACCATAATATATTGTTTATGAGTCATATTGTTTTGGCAGCCCTCGCCGCAGCCCTGTCCTCTGTCTTGAATCTCGGAGGCACCTGGGAACTTTCCGACGCTTCCGGAAAGAAGGTTCACGCAATTCCGGCAACCGTCCCGGGAGATGTCCATTCCGCGCTTCTGAAGAGCGGTATCATCGAAGATACGTATGTCGGGAGGAATGAACTAGACGCGCTTTGGGTCGGCCGGGAAGACTGGGTATTCCGCCGCCGTTTTACGCTGGACGGGGATTTTCTTTCCCATGCATCCCTCTTGCTTCGGGCAGAGGACGTGGATACATTCTGTGATGTCACAATCAACGGCCACCGCCTTTCTCCCTGCACCAACCGCTTCCGTCGCTGGGAATGGGAAGTTAAACCTTACCTCAAAGAGGGCGAGAACGTCATCGAGGGCTACTTCCATAGCGCAGAAATAGAATCCGAAAAACGCGCCGCCACGCTTGAACGACCGATTCCTCTGATCGAGAACATCGGTAAAGTCCCGCACATCAACCTCATCCGGAAACCGGCCTGCCATGGCGGATGGGACTGGGGTCTCACGCAGATGGTGACCGGTTTCTGCGGGCCTGTGGAACTGATTGCTTCGGATTCCGCCGTCATCCGATATGTATGGTGTGAGCAGGACCACGCAGCGAAAGGACGTGTCGGCGTAAAGGTCTATGTGGAAGTCTTCTCTCCCGCAGGCGGCAAAACCACATTGAAGATACGATTGGGGGATCTGTCCAAAAGCAAGAAGGTCATCCTGAAAGAAGGTGTCAACATGCTGAGCATCCCTTTCGTGGTCACGAAACCACGCCTATGGTGGCCCGCCGGCATGGGAGAGTCCTACCTCTATGACCTCGGCGTGGAGATAGACGGTCACATCCACAAGAGCCGGCTGGGGCTCCGTACCGTCGAAATGATTTCAATCCCGGACCACGTAAACGGGAAAGAGGGCCGCAGCATGGTCTTTCAAGTGAATGGCCGCCCGGTGTATGCACGAGGTGCCAACTGGATTCCCTGTGATGCCTACGAGACCCGCCAGACGCCACAGCGTTACCTGGATATCCTTACTTCCTGCCGGGATGCAAATATGAACATGGTCCGTCTTTGGGGCGGCGGTCAGTTCGAGCACGAACCTTTCTACGAAATCTGCGATTCGCTGGGACTGATGATCTGGCACGACTTCATGTTCTCCTGCTCCACATACCCATCTTCACCTGAATTCCTTACAGAAGTCAAAGAAGAACTGACCCATCAGATCAAACGCCTCAGGAACCACTGTTCTATCGCCATGTGGTGCGGGGACAACGAGTGTGTCGGTGCGATGGGCTGGTTTGACATCACCCGCAAAAACCGGGACTGGTACGTCGGCGAATACGACAAATTGGTCAAACTTCGGGCGGAGATTGTCGAAAGCTGCGACCCGGGAAGGGTTTACTGGCCCAGTTCTCCCTGTGCCGGTCCCGGCGATTATTCCACGGACAACTGGAAAGAAGACTCAAAAGGAGACATGCATTTGTGGTCTGTCTCAAAAGAAGCGCTTCCCCTTGCGGATTATTATGGAACCCGCCCGCGCTTTGTCTCAGAATTTGGCCATTCTTCCTTCTCCCGGGCTGCTCTGGCAAGGCAGTATTGCGGGGGTGGACAGGTTTCCCCATGGTCCCAGGATTTCAAGCATCACCAGAAGGAACAAATCGTCGACGGAAATGCTATCGTGATGGAACGGATCGCCCTCCATTTCAACCTGCCTCCCCGGGCCGAGGACTACTTCTATCTCTCCCAGGCAGAACAGGCCCTGGGGCTCAGTACGGCCGCCGAGTGGTGGCGAACCCTTGAGCCGGATTGCATGGGCACCATTATCTGGCAACTCAACGACTTCTGGCCCGGATCATCGTGGTCGCTCATCGAATATGATGGCTGCTGGAAGCCAAGTTGCTATGCCGTGAAACGGGCCTACGCTCCTTTCGTGATTACAGCGGTTCCTTCCGGCAAGGACGGCGGCGCTGAGATCAGGGTCGTCAATGACGGCCGCGATCTATGCAAGCTGACGGCCCGTGCCGAAACCTGGTCCTTTGCCGGGGACAGGCTGGACTGTAAAGATTTCCCCGCGGATGTTGCATACGCGACTTCCGCCAAAGCCGGAAACCTTCCTGCCTTTGGGAAGGATACGTTTGTGTACCTCAGCCTGTTATCTGAGGATGGGACGGTTCTCGCTACGCATACTTGTATTTCCGGAGAATACAAGGATTGCTCCATTGAGGTTCCCGTCATCAAAGCGGAAACGATACAAAGCGACGCCTCCTGGACGGTCAAACTGGAATCGAACCTTCCGGCCTTCTTCGTGTGGGTGGAAGCGGAAGGCATCAAGGGACACTTCAGTGACAACGCAATCACACTGCTTCCCGGACGTCCGGTGGAACTGACTTTTACCCCGTCTGATCCGGGAGCATCCTTTACCGGTTTTGAAAAGACTTTGAAAGTTACTGATTTAGCATCCGTTTACCATGCAAAGAAGAGAAGCCTTTAAGATGTTCCTGAAGCCCGGTTTCAAGGACGAATACAAGCGCCGCCACGCGGCGGTTTTCCCGGAACTGAAACAGCTGCTCAGCGCTACGGGCGTCCAGAATTATTCCATTTATCTGGACGAGGATACAAATACCTTGTTTGCTTATCAAGAGATAGAAGGAGACAGCGGTTCCCAGGACCTCGGCCAGAATCCCGTCGTGCAGCGGTGGTGGGCCTACATGGCAGATATTATGGAGACCCATGCGGATGATTCCCCCGTCTCCATCCCGCTCCCCGAGATGTTCCACATGGATTGACGGCCATGCCCTTGTCTCATCATTCAACGTTTTTGATCGTCAGGGTCAGTTCCATACCCAGGGTATCCAGAATCTTGTCCAGGACGCCCAGGCTGGGATTGGCTTCGCCACGTTCAATCTTGGTCAGCGTATTGATGCCGACTCCGGCGAGTTCGGCCAATTGTCGCTGCGTCACTTTGAGGCTTTTCCGTCTTTCCTTTATCTGCTGTCCGATTCTATCCATATCCCATCATATTGTGATTTTCTGCAATAATAAGTGAAAAACATCAATCTAGCAAGAGAAAATCACAAAATATTGGGATATCAAAAAGAGCCGTTGGAGAAAATGTCAATGAAACAAATCGTCCAGGGTAAGGCAATTCTGAAAAATGCCGGAGTACGTATTATACTTTAGGCCATAAGTGGTTACCAAGGTAGGAAACACGGTTCCTTTTACTGTAACTCGACGGCGTATGGCGTCGATTCTTCTTTCCAAAAGGGCGTGCTCACTGCTGTCCAGCACATATTCGCCTTTAACGAATTTCATTTCGCACAGGTTCATGTTGCCGTCAGCTCTTTGAATAACCAAATCTATCTGGGCCCCGTCCTTTTTCCCGTCTCCTTTTGCAATATATTTAGATGCGATGGTAACGATACCATTAATCCCGAGGGCACGACGTAAGCTTTCTAAATGGGAGAGGCAGACCTGCTCAAAGGCGATTCCATACCAACTCTGTGTGCTGCTCTTGCCGCTGCTGTTTCTCCAATAGTGCTCGTCCAATTCTTTCTTGCCGTACAAAAATTTAAGATAGAAAATACAGAAGCAATCTTTCAATCGGTAGTATTCCTGTCCATTGGCTGCAACAGGTGTATATTTATCAACAAAATCCGCATCGACAAGTTTATCCAGGTAGCTTGTGAGTCCTCCTCCGGAAGAAATATTGACCCGTTCAGATATTTCATCCCTGGTATAACCATAGTTCCTCTTTGAAAGCGCCATAACCATATCCATATACTTTCCGGAGTTTTGGAACAGGGTATCGAAAAGGCGCTTGAACTCATTTCTGAGAGGTGCTTTTTCCCTGAAAAGAATCTCGTCAATGTTCTGTTCAACGCTCATACCGGGCTGGACATAGCTCAGATAATACGGAACTCCGCCCAGGGCCAGGTATGTGCGCACCACATCGTACCGACTCATCTGAACACCTTTGGACTGCAGGTATGCTTCCGTCTCTCTCAGCGTAAAAGGGATTAGTTTCATTTCACAAGTCATCCTGTCATAG
>Ga0247611_10007053_pt1 | contig 14244 bp, 4 predicted proteins | sample 177DNAGHGhighgp2_FD_192422 | JGI IMG/M metagenome (GOLD analysis project Ga0247611, IMG submission 192422) | Sheep rumen microbial communities from Palmerston North, Manawatu-Wanganui, New Zealand - 1770 DNA GHGhigh gp2 | ecosystem: Host-associated > Mammals > Digestive system > Stomach > Rumen ...
TCAGCGTATTGTTGGTCACATAGCGGTTCAGATAGGTCTTGTTCACCGGGCGGCTCATCCATGACTTCACGCGCCACACCTTGAGCAACGTCTTGGGCAGCATAGTCTCGTAGTAGTCATAGAAATCGCCGTTCCACCCGTCCTTGTCGTAGACGCACTGATCCAGGTTGATGACGTTCTTGGCCACGCCACAACGCAACAGGTGATAACGCACAAACATGTTCAATGCGTTCTGCGGGCTCTCATAGTCAGTGCCAGTGCTCACCTGCATGCCCTGGTTGCGATACCAGTCATACCAGCCGGGCGTGGAGGAATTCTTCGGGTCGGCGGCATGTCCGTACCATTTGTTCACACTATCAACCAGCTGTTCGAAGGTCTCAATACCACGGGCCTTGAACACCTCATCGCTCTCGGCAAATATGGTATACTTGACCTTGGCAGGCTGGTCAGTAATCCAGTAGGATGACTCGCCGTCCTCACCGGCCACGATGGTAGGCAGTTCACTGAACACCTGGTTCTTCTGCGTCGCCATGAGCGAGTCAGCCAGACCGGTGACACGCAGCAGACGGTCGAACATCTCGTAGCCGCCCATCTTCTGCAGCTCGCTGCCAATAAGACGGTTGGAGCGCGGAATGACCTGGTTCACGACGTGCACCACGCCGTTCACCACCTCGTAGTCGCTCATGGTGATGGCCGACCGGTCGTTCAGCACATTGGCACCAGCCACAATGCTCGTCGTAATCTGGCGTCCCTGCAGCGTAGTGATGGTCAGTCCGCTGGCGCTCATATCGGTGGTGAACACCTTATGCCCCACCAGATGGAACATGGCAATGTCACGGCAAAGGCTGTCGGTCATACCCTCCAAGGAGTTGGCCAGCATGCCATTGTGGGGCACAATGGCCTCCTCATCCCTGTAGAGGCTGTCGATATAGGAAACCACCGCATCGTTGGTAGGCACGAAGCAGGTGTAGTTGCCATACGAACTGAGAATCCGGTCGTATCCGCAACGCTCCAGGATATAATGGAAGTTGCTGAAGGCCGAGTCGTTGTTGACGATGAAATCGGTAATCGTCTCGCCATTGAACACGTAGAGGTTCGACTCGTCCGGCTCTGCCGAGCACGATGACATGACGATGCCTGCCGGCGCCATCAGGATCCATGCTGCCTTAAACAATGTATTCTTCATATTCTTTTTCATGTCGCTGAATCTCTTAATCATTACTCTTCACATAGATATCATCCTCATCATAGACGGGGTTCTGGTGCAACAGGTGGTTCACCTTCACCTCGCTGTTCAGGATGGGCAGATAGAGATGTGCCTCGGTGCTCATCTTTGAGCCGATGGCCGCACCGCCCTCAGCATACTTACGCTGCATGAGCGTCATCATCTGCACATAGTTGGTCAGGAAGAACGACTCCTTGTTGGCGCTCTTTCCCCCGACCGTTGCACCGTTCTCACTACCAGGATTGGCAATCTGGAAGAGCGTCTTGTCGGGCTGTGCAGGCTGAGCGGTGTGACGGTAGTTGTAACGCAACAGGTCGAACCACCGCTTGCCTTCGAAGCAAAGCTCACGCTGACGCTCGGCCAGCACCAACTGTTCGTAGTCCTCCTGCGAAACCAGGTCGGCCTTTGAAATGTTGATCTTCGTCGTGTCGGCCAAGGCACGCTTGTTGACTTCGCGCACCAGGTTGAATGCCTGGTCAAGCGACACCGAGTCGCCCAGCTGCACCAGTGCCTCGGCCTTCATCAGCATGATGTCGGTCAGTCGGTAGGCTATCCAGTTCTGCTGGAAGCGGCTGCTCTGACTCGGACGACCGATGCTGGAACCGGGGTGCGACGACTTCACTGCATTGCGTGTAGTCTCATTGTTATTGGTCGGTGTGCGGTCAATCATTTTTCTCACGTCCATCTCAGCGGCATCGTTGCTGTTCACGTTGAAGCAGTTCTCATAGAAACGATAGTCCACGTCGTTCGTATAGACACTGTTGTCACTGTTTGTCGTATTGAACAATGCCTGCGGAGCCTTCATCAGGCCATAGTTGCGGTTACTGGCATCGTAGCTCCAATAGCAGTTGCGCAGTCCGTCGTTGGTTCCATTCGTTCCATCCATCTGGAACTCGAGAATGCTCTCTATAGAGTTTCCGTCGATGAATATTTTCTCGTAGGCATCGACACCGGCAATCAGCGGGTATTCGCTATCGGCCATGCGAGTGCCTCCGAAAGCGCTTCGGATGCCTCCAGGACGTCCGCCTCCGTTCTGCTCGTCCTGACTGGCATACTGTTTGATCTTCGAATCGATTACAGCATCGCAATAGTCAATCACACGCTGATAGTCAGAGCGGTTGCGGTTCATAGAGCCACGCCACAGGTAGATGTCGGCCAGCATGGCATTGATGGCATCGCGGGTAATGAGACCCGTTGTGCGCCATCCGGTGTTGGCCGTCGACGACAGTGGATGCTGCAGCGCCGTGTCCAAGTCGGCAATGCAGCGGTCGAGCACGTAGTTGGGTGTCTGCTGGGGCAGTTCCTCCACCTCGCTGCTGTTCATCACAGCAGCCGTGGAGTAAGGCACATCACGGAAGGCACGCACCAGATAGAAGTAGCACAGGGCACGAAGGGCACGCATCTGTGACTCGTCGGTGTAGTAGGTATTCAGGTCGTAGGCCGGATCGATATCGACTACGCCACCGGCTTTTGCCAGCACAATGTTACAGCGGTTGATGACGTTGTAGAGCGAAGCCCAGTTAGAGTACACGCAGTTGTGGTCAACGTTGCCGGCATTCAGTTTCTTCAGGTCATTCTCCTTAGCCACATTCAGGTTATAGGAGGTCAGCTCGTTGAGGTCGTCGGACCGGAAGTCGCCCCAAACGATGAATCGCTCTATCACGTCTTCTGTACAGACAGACTTATAGGCACCTGCCACCATCTGCGACACCTGCTGCTTCTCCTTCCAGAAGTCTTCACCGGTAGTCTGGTCCTTCGGCAGGACAATCGTGTCCATGCAGGAAGCCATCGTCAGGCTGGTCAGGGCGAACATTATATATTTTTTCATAGAATCCAATAAATTCGTCGTTCTTAATTATAATTACCAAATCCCTTAGAGTCCCAGGTTCAAGCCAACCGTGAACGAGCGGGCCCTCGGTGTCTTCGCCGTATCCGAAGCCCAGCGCCATCCGCTGACCGAGTGCTCTGGGTCGGCGCCGCTATACTTGGTCCAGCAATACAGGTTGTTGACCGAGAGGTATATCTTGAAATCGCTCAGACCAATCTGCTTAACCTTCTTCTGGGGGGCATTGTAGGTGAGCTGCAAGTAGTTGAAGCGCACGAACGAGGCATCCTCCACATAGCGGTCGGATCCCAGCCAGTTGTAGGCCGTGTTGTCGCCATAGAGTGCACGTGGGATGGGTGTCACGTCGCCATCCTTGCGCCAGCGGTAGTTCACGGTAGCCGTCTGGTTGTAGGTCGTCGACATCTTCTCCAATTCCATGCGTGCCGAGTTCACCACCTTGTTGCCGAAGCGGTAGTTGAACATGGTACGCAGTGTCCAGCGGTCGTATTTGAACGTGAATCCAAAGCCGCCGTTCACCTTCGGCATAGAGTTGCCCAAGTAGACCACGTCAAGCTGGTTGATGTCGCCGTCGTGGTTGACGTCTTCGTAAATGGCATCGCCGCCACGGAACTCGTAGTTCAGACCAGAGAAGTTATAGACCATGTGTTTCGGGGTTCCATCGGCGTTCATCAGCACGCGTCCATCCTTGTCCAAGGCGAAGGGAGCGGTAACCCCGGAGGCAAGCCACTGGTTGTACCACGTCTCGTTGTCGAACGACTGTCCGTTGCGTGCAGCTTCCTCGGCAGCCTTCTGACACTCGTTCAGTGCACCGTCGTAGCTCCACTGGTAAACGCCCTTGTAGCGATAGCCGAAGATGGATCCGAGCGGATTGCCCACCTGCACACGGGGCAGATAGGTACCGTTGCCGGTAGACCAGTTGGTGTTGGCCGACTCCAGCACGCGCTCGTCCATCTCAGTGATTTCATTGTAGTTCTGCGACACGTTGACGTTGGCACTCATCGAGAACTTGCCCATCTTAATCAGGTTGTTGAAGTCTACGTTCAGCTCCCAGCCCTGATTGGTCATGGCACCCACGTTGGCGTATGCCAGCGAGGCATAGCCCGACGAGGAAGGAATGCGCACACCTTCCATAAGCAGGTCGGTGGTCTTCTTGTAGTAATATTCAAACTCTGCCTCGATACGATCGTCAAAGAAGCCGATGTTGGCACCGATATTATAACCAGTAGTGGTCTCCCACTTCAGGTCATCGAGCTTGATGAGTGACAGATAGGCCACCGAGAGGGGCGAGAACCCGCCCTCCGACGTACCATAGCTGCCCTGGTCGGTGCTGTAAAGTTCGAAGAAGCTGGTCGACTTCTTGGGTGCGTTACCGGTGACACCCCAGCTGGGACGCACGGCCAGCATGGACAGCCAGCCCTTGCTCCACTTCATGAACGGCTCGTCGATGATGTTCCATCGGGCCGAGATGCTGGGGAAGTAGGCCCACTTGTTCTTCGGGCCGAACTTCGAGTTGCCGTCGGCACGCAGCGAGCCGCTCAGCGAATATTTACTTTTATAGGAGATGTGGCCGTTGAAGATGGCAGACTGCGAACGTCCTTCGCCCGTCGACGTCGACGTGGCCGATGACAGCGGATAGGCATTCAGCGTGGCCACCTCAAGTCCACTGGGCACAAGTCGCTGACCCTCGGTCTGCTGGCTACTGTGGCTCTGATACATCTCGTAGCGCACCAGTGCCTGTGCCGTCCAGTCCTCGTTCTTGAAGTGCGGACGGAACTTCAGCTCGTTCTTCACGGTGAAGCCCATCTGGTTGCTCTCCAGATTGTAGGCATAGTTGTAGTTATTGCGCAGGTAGCTGCCCTTGGTCAGCTCGCCAGGATAAAACGACGGCTTGCTGTTGGCATAGATGTCGAAGTAGACGTCGCCCGTATAGGTCAGCCTGTGCTTGTCTTCCTCCTTGCCCAGGAGCTCATATTGCAGCTTGAAGTCGGGCGTGATGCGGTAGACGTTCTCCTTGCTCCAAGCCATGTTGGCGATAGCCACGGGGTTGCCTAAGGAGCGCACGTCCTTCAGTGCCTCCGACGAGCGGTTGCGGCCCTCGTTGTAAGGGTTCATCATGTAGTACTCGCCCGTATCTTCGCCATCGGCATTCTGGCGATAGATGCTCATGTTAGGAGCCAGCTTCTGGGCGATGCCCAGTAGGTTGTCGTAGTTCTTGTTGTTATTGGTATAGGTAAATGCGAAGGTGGTCATGAACTTGATGCGGTCGCTCACGAAGTAGTCCAGTGCCAGACGCGTGGTGAATCGGTTCAGTGACTGCTTGATGATCGTACCCGTCTGGTAATAGTAACCGGCCGAGATGCGGAAGTTGGCCTTCTCGCCACCACCTGAAATATTGATGTTGTGGTCGTGGGTCTGTCCGAACTTGGTCACTGCATCGACCCAGTCGGTGTTGTTGTTCCAGTTCTCCCAGTCGCCGGGATGTCCGTTGGCATCGTAGTTCAGCTCATAGACATCGGCGGTGGCCTTCGGATCCTGCTTCGGGTTGTAGAGCTCTTCCTTCATCAGCATGGTGTACTGGTCGCCGTTGAGCAACTTGTAGCTCTTAGGCTGCCAGCTTCCGCTGAACTTGTAGCTGTACGACACCTTGGTCTTGCCCCTGGCACCGCGCTTGGTCTTAATCTCGATGACACCGTTGGCACCACGCGAGCCCCAGATGGCGGTCGAGGCAGCGTCCTTCAGCACAGTGATGCTCTGAATGTCATCAACGTTGATAGAGAGCAGCGAGGCATAGTCTTCTTCCGTGGCGTTCTCCACGTCGAAGTCGGGAGCATCGTAGATCTGCTCATCCACGACAATCAGCGGTTCCTTGTCGCCGTTAATCGAACTGACACCACGCAGGCGCATCTGCGTACCGGCACCGAGGTTACCCGAACCGGCCACGATGTCCAGACCGGCAATCTTTCCCTGCAGGGCCTCGCCAGCCGACGTGAACGACATGCCCTCGACCTCGGAGAAGTCCATGGTCTGCTGCGCCACTGACACCTCGCGCTTGGGAATGCCCAGTCCACCCACTTGCGAACTGCGTTTCTTGGTGATGGTCACTTCCTTGATCTGGGTCTGCGACTGCAGGTTGAAGTTGATCTTGGTGGCCGTTCCAATGGGTTTGGTCACGGTCTGCGCACCTACGTAAGAGGCCTGAATCTTGTTTTTCGGGTTCTTGATGACAATCGAGTAGTTACCATTGATATCGGTGGTCACGGCCGAGACGATACGGTTGTTGGCGTCGCGCTCCACCACGTTTGCCATCATCACAGGCCCGAACGCGTCGGTCACAGTACCCGACACGCGCTGCCCTTGAGCTCTTGCCGCCTGACAAAGCACCATCAGCACGGCTATCAGCAATAATTTTATTCTTGGCATATTCTTGTGTTCTTTAGTCGTCAATTCGTAATTACAATCCCTTGCTCAGGTCCTTACTCCTATTATAATATAGAGGCTCGCCCAGCTCATGAATGACGGCAAACGACGATGCCGTGGTGTAGACGGGCTTGCTATAGGAAGCAGCCGACGGATCGCCGCTGAACTGGAAGTCACGTGCCATGACGTTGGCCACCTTGCCACTGGCGGCATCAATGGTCTTGGCCTCGCCGGTGGCATCGGTCACCTGAATCTTTCCATTACCGCCGCTCACCTGCAGTTCCATGTTGATCTGGTCCTTGTTGATGAGGAAGGTCGAGTAGCTCATGCTCTCCACCGAGTTGTCGGCATAGACCGAGGTATTCTGGAAGTGATAGCGCACGAAGTCGCTCAGTGCGATGATCATCTCCCTGACGATGCGCTTCGAGCTGGCATCGTTCAGGTCGTACTGAACGTCGTTCGAATAGAGCTGTATGACATCGCTCCACAGGGGCAGTCCGTAGTTTTCCTGTGCCTTTGTGATGGCATCGTTGTTGGGAACGTAGACCGTGTAGTTATACATATTGAAGAAGCGCACGTTGTAGTTCAGGCAGTTGGGCATTTCCTGCTTGTCGGTAAACACGCGATAGTTGTTCAGTTCGCGCTGCTGCTTGTCGCTCAGCGTGGTACTCTGGTCGTAGCCGAAAGCCCAGCGCAGGATGGCGTCGTTGCCCAGTCCCTCGCAGATCTCGAAGAACTTGGAGAACTGGGGTGTGGTGCTCAGCACGTCGTAGACGCTCTGCGTGGGTGTCTGTATCAAGTGGTCAATGGCATAGGAGTTACCGTTCTGCTGCTTGTAGGAGATATTGATGCGGGCCTCATCCAGTCCGTCGTCAATCTGGCCACCGCTCTTCACGGTGCCGCCCTGCATGTTGTTGCTCTGGCTGCCGCTGACGAGCACCTCGCCGCCATGCTTGGTCTTGTAGTATTTGTTTGCTCCTAACTGTGCACCTGTGGGCAACACAATGGTGCAGTAGTTCATCAGGTCAGACAGATGGCTGCGCACCACGTACATGCTTGCGGTGTTGGCCATACGCAGTTCGCCGAGCGAGTCGCCCACGGCCTTGGTCTCAGGGTCGTATGCCCAGACGGAAGCCGAGATCAGCGGTTCGCTGGTGCTGCCGTTGGCATAGTAGTGTACGGCGTAGGGCTGCTCCTGAACCAGCGAGCTGGGATCCACATAGAAGTGGTCGAAAGCCTCGTCGGTGGGCAGGAACAGGGCATAGTTGGCACGCATAGCCAGCAAGTAGGCATAGAAGTCCAGTCCCAGTGAATACGGGTTGGTGCTTGATCCGTTCATCGACTTGTTCTCGATGATCCACTTAATGACGTTCATATCGGCATTGAACAGCGTGGGTGCCGACACGGCCACATAGCTGTTGGGGCTGAGCACGCGCTTCATGACGTAGATCACGCCGTTGTTGGCAATGCGCACGTCGTAGTTGCCCTGAGCATCGCGTGCCACGCTGTCGACAACCAGATCCATGAAGTCGCCGCTCTCATAGTCCACAATCTTCGAGAACTTGCTGGGCACGGTGCCCGTAAACGAAACCTGCATCATGTTCGAGAGCAGCTTCGTGACCACCGACATGTCAATGCAGTCGATGTTCTGCATCAGGTTCTCGCGCGTCACAGGCAGGTACTTGGCATAGCGCTCCATGATACTCTTGCCTGCGCCGTTGATAAAGTATTCTGCGAAATACTCGTCGCTGGGCACGAACATGGCTGCCAGGTCGCCCAGTTCGGAGCTGCCCGAGTAGTAGCCGTTCCAGCCCGGATCCAGCGTCAGCAACTCGGTCGAGGTCTTGGTGCCGCCATTGAAGCGGTTGCCGCCTTGCGAAATGTCGCTCAGGTAGCGCACCTCGAAGATGGAGTCTGGGTTCAGTATGCCGCTCATATTGTGGCCGGCTTCCTGCTCGGCGGTGTACCAGTCATGGTAAGCGTTGGTGACGTTCTTGTTGTAATAGGGCACGGCATAGCGGTCGAACAGATGGCTCACGATGGTCAGGTCCGATGCGTTTTTCATCACCTGGGCCATGTTGCCCGGGGGCACCACCACGTTGTCCACCTGGTGTATGTAGCCGTTCTGGCAGGTGATGTTGGGCACGATGATGCGATTGCGGAACACGTAGCTGTCGCCCTCCTTGTAGTCGCCGCCCATCAGGATGGCGAAGTCGCTCTCGCTGCCACCGGTGGTAATGGAGTTATTCATCATGTACTCGGGGGTGAAGTGCACCAGCATGGGCGTCGTGCCGTCCATCACCACACTCACACCATTGGAATAGCCACGCCAGTAGCTGTTGTTCGGATAGGCGGCCATGGCGGCGGCACTGCTATAGTTGGTCACGGTGTCGATGACGCTGATGGTCGTAGCGTGCTTCACGGCACGACCGGGAGCCGTGGCGTCGTTGGTGGTCACGTTCGACAGCATGTTGGTCAGCAACGCATTGTCGAGCATCGAAGAGTAGAGCAGCAGCTTCTTCTGTGCAAGCGACAGGCCGTCATAGCTCCTGACGCCCCAGTCGTTGCTCTGGAAGAAACGGTCGAAGGCCTCGTCGTTGGCGGGGAAGACCGTCTTACTACCTGTTCGGTTCAGCACCTCGGCATAGCCAAGGTCGCTCACCAGCCGCAGATACGTATTGAACGTACCTTGCAGCTGTCCATTGCCGCTGGGATTCTGCAGCTCGCCGTAGATGCTGCTGCCAAGCCACGAGGGCATGACGTCTTCATCTACCAACTGGTGCTTCTCCACACACGAAGTCACAACGAGACCTGTGCTGACAATGGAAAGACACAAGAAGAGTTTCTTCATAAAAATTGATTAGTATTTGTTATTTTTTGTTCCAGTAGTCGTTTGTAAAGACCATAGCAGTAGCTTTTATATGGGCGGAATGTACACACTCCACCCCTTTTAGGGCACAAAGATACGATTATTTTTTTAATTCCGCCAACGATTATTATACAAATTTTGGTAAAATCGCAGAAATCAAAGGCCTAATATCAAAGATTACAAAGCGTGACTGCCATTGTTGGCAGTCACGCTTTGTTTTATGATTAATAAAGTTGCCGTGAATTACTTCACCACGAACTTCTTTCCGTTCTGGATGTAAAGGCCCTTCTGCAGGCTTCCATTCACCTTCTGGCCACTGATATTGTAGACAGCCGATGACTTCACGCTCACTGAGCTGTTCTCTACCGTCTCGATGCCGTCGCCGAAGTTCTCAGCATCGCCATAGAAGCGCAGGGTCAGGTTATTGGCCATCACGGCGCTGTTGTCGGGGCAGGTCTCCACGAGGAATCCCACCGTGGCCTTGCCTTCTGCGTCAGGACGCACAGGGCACTCAGTCTGGAACAATCCGCTTTCAAACAGTGCAACGATAGCGGGAACACCGTTGCTGTCGCCATGGTGGCGCACGCTATAGATGCTGATGGTGGCACCGTTGGGATAGATCAGGTTGCTCTTCGTGTTCTCAGCATCCACCAACTGTGCACCTTCGTGCATGAAGCCCTTCAGGGCCACGGTGTCGCTGCTGCTGACCATCTTGAACCACACGTTCTCGTTCTCGTAATCGCCAGCCACCCATTCTTCTTTCCAGGCATAGCGGTAAACGGCATTGGCTGCGAAGGTATAGAAGCCCTTGGCCAAGCCCGAAATCTCCTGATGGATGTTGGCACTGCGCTTCATACCGGCGCCACTGCGGTGGAACGACCAGATGTAGCCCTCGGAGCCGTCAAAGTAGTTGAACGCATCGGCCACCTTGTTACCAGCCTCGTCGAGCGAGTCGCAAGCCCAGAAGTTGAAGCGGTCCTCAGCATCGTTGAACTTGGCGTTCTTCAGAAGCTTCGAGTGGTCGTAGAACTTGCCCTTGGCAGGCCATACGCCGCTGAACACGAAGTTCTCCTTGGCAGTGGCCAGTGCGGGGAACTGGGCGTTCACCTCTTCGAGCGTAGCCGTCTTGTTGTCGATCACGGCCTGAGCGGCATTGATGGCATTGGTGAACGGCGTGGTATCGACGTTGTTGGGGTTGCGGGCCTCGTCGCGCAGGGCCTTTGCCTCGTTCACTGCCAGCTGCAGTTCTTCCTTCGTGGGAGCCAGCACAACAGCATTGGAGTCGGCCAGATACTTGTCGTAGGCACCGCTGTAGAGCAGGTGGCACGAACCCATGTAGACGATGTTCACGTTGTAGGCAGCCTTGTAAAGTCCCACACGAAGCACACCGGGAGTCTCGAGGCTGTTCAGGTCGTCCACGATGGCACGCACCTTGAACTTACGCACCTCGCCCATCGACTGGTTGCCTGAGCCATCGCCCTTGGTGCAAACCTCCAGCGAGTCGGTTCCCACATAGATATAGGTCTGGGTGGTCAGATTGTCGACAGTGTTCTTTGAGTTGTGAACGGCCAGCTCGGCCTCGAACTCATACACACCAGGCTGCTTGATCTCCACATCCTGGTAGACCCACTTCTCGTCGGCAGCAGAGTTACCACGATTATAGTAAATGGCATAACCCTCTGAGAATGCGTCGTTGGCACCGAACTTCCAGGCATCATTGCTATCCTTACCGTCCTGCTCCCAACCCTCGGTATTCTTCTTCTGGAAGGTGTTGTTCACGAGGTAGAGGTCGGCGGGCGTAGCGTAGGAGGCGTTCAGGATGTAGTAGTCCTGACGGGCCAGCATCAGCTCGGTGTCGGTCTGAACAAGTGTCAGTGAGTCGCGGCTGTCGGCAGTCTGTGCTCCGTAGTAGGCAGCAGCCTTGTCAATAGCAGCCTGGAAGGCATCCTTTCCGGCCGGACGGGTCTCGTCCTTGATATCCTCACGGCACTTCTCGATGTCGCTGCCCAGCTGCACATACTCAGCATTCAGCTTCACCATGGCGCGGCGAGCCACATCGAGCACATTCTGGCCGTCCTTCACGTTCTGAATAGCCTGCAGCGAACCTTCGTTGTCGCCCAGCACGATGTTGTCATCGGTAGAAGCCTCAAGCAGGGCCTGAGCCTCGGTAATAGCAGCGTTCAGATCTTCCTTGCCGTAGACGTATGCGGTGTTGTTGGCCACTTCCTGAGCTGCCTCAATGGCCTTCTGCAGGTTTTCCTTAGCAATGGCGTAAGCAGCCAGGTTGGCCTTGTAGTCAATCTCGGCCTGCTCGGCGCCGATGATGCGCAGCTGCAGGTTGTCGACACAGAACATACCACCCACGGTGCCAGTAGTGCCGGGGAAGTAGAAGCCCACGGTCTTGGTGCCCTCACCCAGGTTCACCACGGCCATGTAGGTCTTGCCGCGATAGGTGGGCACGTCGTCCATCTCAATCTTCGTGGTGTCGGCCACGCCGTTGGCATCGGTGTTCACGATGTAGGCATAGAGGCCCTTCACCTGGTCGCCATAGCGGTTGATGCGGTAGTTACTGTTCTTGCCGCGGCCGTCCTGACCGTAGGTCTTGGCCTGTGCCTGCACCATGTAGAGGTACTTGCCGGCAGCAAGCTCGGCCGACTGGTAATAGTAGCCTGCATCCAGGTTATAGCTGGCCTGGATTTCCTGATCCACATGCTGCGTGAAGAAGTTGGCATGGGCTGTATGACTAGCGAAGCGGTTGCCGCCAATGCTTGAAGTCCAACCGGGCAGTGTGTTCTTGTTGGCCGAACCTTCATTGAAGAAGAAGTTGTTGAACTTACTGCCAGCATCAGCCGTATTGGCATTGAAGAAAGCCGTGAGGAACGACTCCTCGCCCCCACCAATGTAGCCCTCGAGGGTAGCCTTCAGCTCGTCGGCGCTCAGGTCATCAGCCACATTCTCCAGCTCGGCAATAATACCAGCCAGCTCTTCCTGCATCATGGGGAAGTCATCGGGATGGCTCTGGTAGAACTTCAGCTGGTCCAATGCATCGCTGACCAGGCGCTTGTCGGCCACGGCATTCACCTCGTAGATGCCAAAGTCGGCATAGCAAGAGCCGGAAGCCATGTTGGCAAAAAGCACGCTCAGGAAGCCTTCGGTCTCTGAAGTGTAGTCGTAGGCAACCTCGGTCCACTCATTTCCGTAGCGCTCCCAGCAGTCGTTGATAGCATCTGCCGAACCGGCCACCGACGTAGGCAGGCCGTCCTCGCTGGCATAGAACACCATGAAGTTGGCGTTGCGGCCGACATTGTAGGTATTTGAAGTCAGGATTTCTGTGGCATCGTCGCCAGAGCGTACCTTGTAGGTGAACACGTAGCGGGTGTTGGCCGTGCGCTGCACGTTCAGGAAGAGGTTGGCAGCGCCAAGAATGCCACCCCAGGTATTCGTAGCGGTGGTGCTGCTGCCACGCCCATAGTCGGCACCCACCTTGATGTAGTTCATTCCCTCGGCAGGACCGCCCACGTTCTCAACAGTGAACGTGTCGCAGCCCTCGGTGTTCAGGTCGAAACCGCCTGCCGTCTTCCAGTCGGCAAGACCATTCTTGAAGTCACCGTTCTGGATCAGGTTGGCACTGGTTACCTTGAACCGGCCATTACGGGTGTAGATGAAGTCGCCCACCTCATAGGCAAACGAACTGACAACACTCAGCATGGCAAGTCCTGCTAATAGTAGTTGCTTTTTCATACGCTTTTGTTGTGAATTAGTTATTAATTATGATTGCTATATTTGTTTGCAAACTATCGGTTTCTAAGTATTGTGCTGCAAAATTACATTTATTTTTCAGAACAAAACCATATTTTTTGTCCTTTTTTCAGCTTTTGCGTACTTTTTGGGGCAAATTATCAAAAAACAAAGTTCACCATACTTTACTTGAAACTACCCCCTGTTTCCGTTTTGCGGCATAATACGCTGCATTTTGCGGCATAATGCAACGCATTTTGCGGCATAATGCAACGCGTTTTGCGGCATAATGCAACGCATTTTGCGGCATAATGCAACGCGTTTTGCGGCATAATGCAACGCGTTTTGCGGCATAATGCAATAACAAAATGCGGCAAAACGCAGAACGTTTTGCCGCAAACGGAGAAGGGATGGCTATTTCACGAGAATTTTACAGCTGCGCTCGCCGTAGCGCACCACATAGGTTCCGGCAGAAAGCGGCAACTGGCGGCTGCGCCATTCTACCTGCTGGGCAGAAGCGCGGAAAGTGGCCACCAACTGGCCTGCAGCATTGTAGACACGACAGGTTGTCACATCGGCCACCGAAGGCAAGGCTACTCCCGTGGGATCTCTGACCACGGCCAGCACACCCTGGGCAGCAAGCAGACGCGAGGTATCCCACAGCAGACCTTCGGGCAGTTGGGGCAACTGCACGTCGGGCATGCCGGAAAACAGCCCGGAGGCCGTCCAAAGTACGTGCTCGTCGCCGGCAGCGGGCACGTAGCTCTCAGCCAGTGTCACCACCACGGTGCCGTTGAGCGTCAGGTTGCCGCCAGCCTCCAGGTACGAACGGCTGCGCGCACCCCCGGCGGCATTGGCTATCTGCAGCCGCACGACGGAGCCGGGCTGCGCCTCGATGTCGGTCTTCGCTGCCATGGGGCCTACTTTCTGGGCCGTGGTGACCGAACCGGGCACCAGCTCACCGCCCTGTTCCAGACGGATGGCATGCAGACGGCTGTTGCCTACAAGGCGGCCACTGTTAGAGACGGTGACAAGCGCCTCGCCCAGCGACTGCGACGTAAAGTTGAAGTTGCTGGTCAGCAGAAGTTCACCCTCAACAACCTGCACGCTGGAAATCTCGTTAAGCGGAGCAGTATAGGCCACCGTCCA
>Ga0247611_10007056_pt1 | contig 14241 bp, 6 predicted proteins | sample 177DNAGHGhighgp2_FD_192422 | JGI IMG/M metagenome (GOLD analysis project Ga0247611, IMG submission 192422) | Sheep rumen microbial communities from Palmerston North, Manawatu-Wanganui, New Zealand - 1770 DNA GHGhigh gp2 | ecosystem: Host-associated > Mammals > Digestive system > Stomach > Rumen ...
AGTATATAATTTACCATATAACTTGATTTTATATTATAAGAGAAAAAAATATTATTTAATAAGAAATGGTAAAACTTGTCAAAAATTATATGTTAGAAAACTAAATGCATATATATTTAAACCATACTTGCCAAGCATAAGGGGTGGCGGAGGTCTTCCGACATATTATAAATTAAATGAAAATGATGTCGCATCTAAAAAAAATCTATCAGATCATTATCGTTCTTTTCATAAAGAATTAAAAATGCAAAAGATTGCAGAAAAGAATAGAAGAAGAAATGTAAAAAGGAAAAAGAAATTAAAAAAAGAAGCTGCTAAGGAACCAAATATTAAAAACAAGTGATATTAATAGACAATCTACTTGATTCATTCGTTTTGAAAATGATGAAGAAGGCAAATATGCAGTTTGAAAATTATTTGCTGAAATTGCTCCTAAATTTGCAAACCGTAATGGTGGATACACTCGTGTAATTAAAACAGGTTTTGGTAGAGGAGACGCTGCACCAATGGCAATTATTGCTTGGGTTGAATAATTTATAAAAATTGTGGACACCAAACTGTGTCCCCTTTTTTTGACCTTTTTTCTTTACATCAACAAAAATCCAACTTATAATTAAATTAAAGAATCACTTTAAAAATTAAATTATAAGGAGGACTAATATATATAAACATTGAGAAGAAAAAATAGAAAATATATTTGATGCTATTGTTTTTGAGGCTATTGCATACTATATAAATATTTTATTATGGCTAATGTGGTGAAAATATGAGAAATGAAGATTCTTTCAAGGTCGAACACAATGATAAAAGTATTAATGATAAACATAGATTTAAAAGAGTTATAATTAGAATATTATTAATTAGTATTGGACCAATTCTTACTATTTTAATATTTGTTATTTCTTATTTTTTGATTTATGGTTATGATGATGGAATGTTTGATGATCATAGTAATATGTATCAAGTTGAATTACCAATTGAATATCCAGCTAAAGGTGGTATGATTTATTTGCCTAATGATTGGGTATTTAAAGAAATTGATGGTTGGTTTTATATATATGATACATCTAGCAATCAAACGATAGCATATGAGATGTATCATGGATTTATTATTAATGAAAAGCCTTTTTATGATAATGAATCAATAGATTATTGTACAAATCCTAATATACCATATGAAATTGAAAAAAACTGTGCTGAAATATATAATATAAATTATGGAAAACGTATGATTTTAGAATCTAAAAATTGTTATATGCTATATATAGATGATATATGCTCATTTAAGTCTCCATCTTTAAAAAACAGGAAATATACAAGGGAATATTATTTTGTTAAAACTATGAATCTTAATTTATTAAAAATAATTATAAGATCATATGAAATGGCAAAAGAAGTGGAGTGATGGTGATAATATGAACGAAAAAAAAACATCATATAAAATCATCATATTACTTTCCGTTTTAATTCCGTTAGCAATTTTGATAACAATTTATGTTATTTTTTATATCAACTATAATAAAAAAAATATGTATGATTATTCAAATATGCATCAAGAAGAAATAAATTATTATGAATTGAATGGAAATATAATGCTGCCTGATGAATGGATGTTAAAAAAAGAAGAAGATTATTATTATATTTGTAATAAAATAAATAATGAAGTATTAGGATTTCAAATTTATAATGGTTATACTAGTAAAAATAAGTATTTGATTGATTATTGGCAAGATTATTCTTTAAATCCTAAAATGAAAGAATATGATTATAAAAACTTATATTTTATAAGCATTTATTCTTTTAATGGAAATTATTTAAAGAAAAATGAAAATTTTTATGAATTGTATTTTATGAAGAACAATGAAGATGGAAAAACATACATATTAGAATTCTTAATCGTCAGTAATCAAAATGAAAATTTATTAAAAAAGATAATTGCATCTTATTCAGAAAATTAGAACAACGAGTGGTGAGAAGTGAGTAAAAAAAAGAAATTGATTATGCTTGTATTTATAATATCAGGTGGAATAATTACTACTATGATAATTATATTTGGTATTATTTCATTATTGAATGCTTCTAAAAATGAAAGTGATTATCATGAGGTGAAAGAGTGTAAAATTCCAAACAATTATATAGAATCATTAGGCACTATTAAACTGCCTAATATATGGGAAATCATAAACGTTGATGGTTGGTATGTAATCTATGACATTAGGAATAAAAAAGAAATAGCATATCAAGTATATAAAGGATATGAAGTTTGTGAAAATAATTTATTTAAATGGGTGGATTATGAAGAGAATCCTATAGTTTTGGAATACAATTATGATGATATTTATTTTGATAGTGAATTAATAAAAACAAATAAATTGTCATATGCTAAATATAATGACTTAGTAAAAATTACTTTTTATAAATGTGATGCATCAATTAGGAATTCCACATCATTTTTATTTATTAATGTTATAGATTTCTATAAATTGGAATGGGTAGCTGCAACATTTATTTAATAATTATAAGAATGTTTTAATAAATTTAATGTATTTAATTATCAATTATGATTTTATATATTGCAAAGTTGTGTTTAAAGGAGTTAAAATGAGTTTTTTAGTTCCTTTTTTTCTTAATATTTTAAAATTTATTTATAATTATAAATTATTATGTTACAATTAAGGTGATTTTTGTTTTTACAATTTAAATAATATTATTATTTTTGATTTGGGGAAGAGTATGAAAAATAAGATATTTAATTTTAAATTTAAAAATTTAATATTTTCATCTATATTTGCATTAATTATGTTATTAATGTCATTAATATCTCTAGCATGGAATCCACTTAATACATTAGATAATAAAATTAATGATGGAATATTTCAACATGAAGGTAATATCGATAAAAGAATAACAATTGTAGGTATTGATGATGAGACTATTGAAAAATATCATGCCTATAATCCAATTGAATATAGAAAATATTTTACTGATATCTTAAATATGTGGACATCTATTTCATATAAACCATCAGTTATTGGCTTTGATGTTATTTTTAATAAAACATATGGCTGTGATCTAATAGATATAGATTTTGGTAATTCACTTAAAAATCATAATGTTATATTAGGTGTAAACGGTCCATCAAGAACTGAAGAACCATATGGATTATCACCTGAGATTTATAAAGGCTCAAGCGGTATAGGATTTGTAGATGCGAATACTGATAGTGATGAGGCAGTAAGAAAGACATATTTAAAGGGAGATAAATATGATAGCTTAGCTTATGCTATATATTCGCTTTATTGTGATAATAAAGGAATAGAAAAAATAAATGTAGAAGCTAAAAAGGCTTATTATTTTGATTATTCATCAGCACCTGAATTAAATTATACTGGTGATGGTAAGGTTCAAAATGTAATGTCTAAATATGAATATATTTCAATGGCTGATTTAATAGATGCCGTAAATAAAGGTGATTCACTTAGACCAAGAGGAGATATAGTTATATTTGGATCTTATGCTAGTGCGATAGATACAGGACTTTCAAATGATATATATAATTCACCAATTGGTGAAATGTTTGGTGTAGAAGTACAGGCGAATTTAATTCAATCATTATTAAATAATAGTTTATATTTACCTGTTAATAATGCCTCTTCAATAATTATTAATTTTATAATAATATTTTTAATCACATTTTTAATGACATGCTTTGTATTCTATTTAGGAATGGCTATGTTTGTAGTAGGTATAGGAATTGAATTTATAATTTTATTTATAATGCATTCTAATAAAACATATTATTTTATTTCGCTTCCTATATTAATATTAATGCTTGCATTCGTGACACTTGTAATAATGCATTACTATAATGAATATAAGAAAAAACGAGAGGTTATAGGTACATTTAAAAGATATATATCACCAGATGTTGCCGAAGCTTTAGTTGATAAAGATAAGGATGCAATTTCATTAGGTGGAAGAAAAAGAAATGTGGCATGTCTATTTGTAGATATTCGTGGATTTACTAAAATGTCAGAAGAATTAGATCCTGAAAAGGTTGTAGATATATTAAATGGCTATTTAGAAATGTCAACAAACCAGGTATTTAAATTTGGTGGAATGGTCGATAAATTTATTGGAGATTGTGTAATGGCAATATTTAACGCACCTCTAGATTTAGATGATTATGTTTATAAAGCTGTATGTGCTGCATATGGAATTGTAAAAGAAGGTAAAGCCATTTGTGATTTAGTGAAAGAAAAATATGATAAAAAGCTAGAATTTGGCGTTGGCGTTCATTTTGGTGATGCCGTAATTGGAAATATCGGATCTAAGACAAGAATGGATTTTACGGCAATTGGAGATACAGTAAATACTGCATCAAGAATTGAAGCATCAGCAGCTGGAAATCAGGTTTTGATATCTAAGGATGTATATGATGTATTAAAGGATAGGGTTGAGGTTATTCATGCAGGAGATAGAATGTTTAAAAATAAAAAAGAGGCTATCCCATGCTATGAAGTTATAAATGTTATTGGATATGAAGAATTTGGGAAAAAGGAGAATTAATAATGAAAAGATTGTTTATTAGCTTAGCAGCAATAATTGTAATGCTTATTACACTTGTAAGCTGTGGTGGGAAAAAGACTGAAGATAGTCCAGCAACTACTACAAACCAACCAACATTAGTAGATTCAGCAAGAAGCATTAAGGTTGTTGAATTAGATGGTACGGCAACAGTAACAGATGAATCAGAAACTATAAACTGCTTTAAAGGTATGAATTTATATGATGGCGATATAGTAAATGTTTTAGCTGATTCTGTATTAGTTATTAAATTTGATTCTGATAAATATGTTTATTTAGGAGAAAACACTAAAATTAATATTAAATCATCAGGTACTGATAAATATAAAACTAATGTTTATATTGAAAAAGGTACTGTATTAGCTGAAATACAAAATAAGCTTGGTGAGGATGAAGAATTCTTCTTATCATCAAATAACTCAGTAATGGCTGTTCGTGGTACAGTATTTGGCGTAAGCGTAAAAGAAGTAGGAAATGACATTATTGAAACATATTCTGTATTTAAGGGTGTAACAGAATTATATGTATTTGATAAATCTGGAGAAGCAATTATTAAAGGTAAATTATCTGATTTATCTAATACAAAGATTGAAATCGTTGTACCTAAGAGTCATATTCTTAATAATGATGAATTCAGTCAATTATTAAATGATTGGCTTCGTGATATCAATAATAAATTTGATGATCCTACTGATGCTAATGAAAACTTAGATTTAGTAAATATTACAGTATCTACTCCAACTAAGGAAGATTATGAATTAATCGTTGATAAATTACACGGAGAGACAATTAATTATTCACAACTTTCATATTATTCAGAAGGATATTTTGGTCCATATGATGGAATGACTCATAAAATAAATGTAATTCCTAATGATAAAAATGCCAAGGTATATTATAAAGGTGAAGGTGAAGCAACTTATAAAGAAGAAAATGATTATGAATTTATAGCACCAGGAAGCTATAGAGTTTATTATAAAATTGTCTTAGAAGGACAAGAAGATAAAGAAGACTTTGAAGTAATTCATATTACTAAACCTAATATTGATATAACTAGTAATTTCTTTACATATGATAATTTTTCTAAAATGTCATATTTAGATATAACTAGCTTAGAAAATGATGCATTTAATAGATATAATGGTATAAAAGCTAATTTAATATTAGAAGATTTAAAATTCTATATTAATGGCAAAGAAATTAATGCTAAATCAAATAGTATTAATTATAATCATATAATTGATAATTATATTGAACTAGAAAATGGTAGAAATACATTAATGGTTACTTTTGTATTTGATGATTATTCATTTGAAACTGAAGTATATTTTGGATTTAAAGATACAAGATATGATTTAGGATATGAAGTAGGTGTAGTTGATAGTAATTTAGAATCACTTGGTGGTAATTTATATTATATGAACACTTCATTATTTGCAAATTCAACTGATAATAAGTATTCAATAGATGGACAATCATTATTAAATACACTTGGTGTTGATATTAATGAGCTTGATTCAATCTATATTAACTATCCAAAGGATATGATTGATGTTGATGCACAAAATTATAATGCTTTAAATCAAGTTACACTTGAAAGTGATAAATTTAATGAAATATCTTTATTGATATTCCCAACAGCAAATACAAAAGGATATAGTGAAAATATTAATATATATTTAGGTCAAAGTGCACCTAATATCTACCCTGAATATCAAATTAAAAATACAAATTATGCATATGATCCTTCTAAAGCATCATCTGTAAAAATGGATTTCATTTCGAGTCAAGATGTTGTTTTATATTCATTAGATAATAATACATTTAATAAGGATTTAAATATATCTGAAGAGGGTACATATAAAGTATATTATAAGGTTTATAAAGAAAATAATAATGAAGTATTTGTTACAGGATTTGAAAATGTAGTAGTAAGTAAGGGTAAGAGTACAATCGCATTTGATAATTCTAAATTTATTACAAATCCAGTATTTATATTCTCAAATGATAATCGTGAATTATCTTATGATATTGATAGTAAAGAATTTATGGTTAATCATTATAATGTATCAAGTGATGATGGAAGAACAATAACTTCACTTAATGATGCATATTTAGTTTATTCAAGCTTAATTAAAAATGCTAAATTCTATGATTCAATTACAAAAGAAGAAATAGAAGCAACTGTAGTTGTTTCTGAAAAGAAAGATTCAAGTGCTAATTTCAATTACACAATTAGTGCACAAGGATACGATACAATAAGTGGCACTGTAGTATTTGATTATTCAACTATAGGTATATTGACTAATGATAATGGATTTGATGATGAATCATTTAATGTAACACTTCCAAGTGATTTTACAGTTAAGTTATCTGATGTACCTACTATAGTTGCATCAAGAACATATGTAGCATCTGAAGAAAGTTCACTTTCTTATCAATCATATTATTCAATTGATGAAGGAAAGACTTGGACGACTGTGAGTCCAAAGATAACTGAGGCAGGAGAATATGATGTTTATACATTATATTGCTTCACTGAAAAAGGAAACTGTGCTACAAGTTTAATTGAGGATGCCCTTTTAAATCAAATAAGTCTAACAACTCTTTCAGCAAGCGGTAATTTCATTATCGCAATACAACATATTACAGTAGTAGAATAGGAGGCAATTATATGAAAAAGAAAAGAATATTTATAAGTTTAGCATTATTTGCCTCTTTAGGCTTAATATCATGTACAAAGACTGATAACACACCTACTGATAATACAACTTTAAATAATACAATAACTCATGATAGAGGAAGTGTTGATGATAGTCCATCAAATATCGAAATACCTAGCGAATTAATTGAACAAAATATAGAACCTACTGAAACAAATATAGAAGTAAATGGTGAAATTGATTTTGGTCAAGAAGACATAGAAAATGAAGCTGGTGTAGGACATAGTGAGAATATAGATGAAGGTAAATTATTATTTGCAACACCAAAAATCGGTTATGAATTAATTGGTTGGTTTAAGGGTGATACCCTATTATCTACATCATCTACATTTAAAACTAAAGATGCTACAGGTATTGTAGCTAAATTCAAATTAAAAAAGGAATTTGAGAATTTAATATTCGAATCTAATGAAAGAGAATGTATCTTATATGGAATTACTGATCAATCAATATATGATTTAGTAATACCAGAAGGAATTACAAGAATAGCTAAGGAAGCATTTAGAGATACAAATGTTTTATTTGTAACACTACCTGAATCAATTAAAATTATAGATTCATTTGCGTTTGATTATTCTTATATTCGTAGTTTAAAAATGCCTACACTTCCAGAAAATATAAGCACTATGATGCTTGGCGAATATGCTTATATAGATGAAGTATTTGTTAAAAATAATGATGAAGAATTAGAAAATCTTTTAAATACTATATTTAACTATCCAAAAATCAAAATTTTAAATAAAGATAATAGTGATTATGTAATAGTTGATGATTATTTATTTGAATATAATCAAGATCAATATTGTTTATTAAGATATTTTGGAAAAGATAAAATCTTAAATCTTCCTGAAAAATTAGAAGGCATAGATTCATATTCTTTAGGTTCATCATGCTTCGCTGATAATTCATATATAGAAGAAGTTACATTCCCTAGCTTTATAACAGAGATTAGTGATTATGCATTCTATGGCTGCTCAAATTTAAAGGAAGTTGTTATTCCTGATCAAATTACAAAGATTTCATATTATGCATTTTATAACTGTAAAAACTTAGAGGTTGTTAAGCTTGGTAAGAATTTAGAAACTATCGAATCACAAGCATTCTCAAGTTGTAATAATTTATATGTAGTATATAACGATTCTAACCTTGAATTAACATTAGGTAATACAAATAATGGCTATGTATCATATTATGCTAAGGCAATAATAAAGAAAAATGAAGAAAATCCTATTAAAGAAAATGGTGATTTTAAATATATCATATCTGATAATGATGTAACAATAATTCAATATTTAGGAAATGATAAGGATATAGTTATTCCTACATTTGAAAATAAAAATATTATATTAGATGATTATTTATTTTCTGAAAATGAAAATATTGAAACAGTTAAATTAAATGATAAAGTTACAACTATTGGAGTTAGAACATTTGATGGATGTACAAATTTAAAGAAAATTGATACATTAAATGTTACAACTGTTGGTAATTATGCATTTAATGGATGTACTTCATTAGAAGAAGCAATATTTACTAATGTAGAAGATATACCAGCCTATGTGTGTTCATCATGCTATAGCTTAAAAAATGTAAAAATACCTAAAGCCAAGTCAATAGGTAGTGCATCATTTAGTGATTGCTATAGCTTAAATCAAATCATATTACCTGAAAGCCTAGAATCTATTTATTCATCAGGCTATTATGATAGCTATAAATCATTTTATAATTGTTGTAATTTAGTTGAGATTATTAATAAATCACAATTAACTATAACAAAAGGCTCAAGTAATAATGGCTTAGTTGCATCAAACGCAGTAAGTGTTATAACTAATGAATCAGATTCAAAATTAAAGGTTGAAAATAATTTAATCTATATAAATGATAATGATAATAAAATATTAGTTGGTATTGATGATAAAAATGCTAAAAAAATAATTATTCCTTCAACAGTTACAAGAATTAATAAATATGCACTATATAATACAAAAGTAGAAGAATTAGAATTACATACATTTGATAATTATTTATCATATTATTTTGGTAATTATAGTTATTATTATTCAGATTGTGTTCCTGAAACATTAAAAAAGATTGTAATAGGTGATGAAATAACATCAATACCTGATCATGCATTTTATAGCTGCAGAAATATTGAACAAATTGTTTTAAATAAAAATATTACTAACTTTGGTTCTTATTCTTTTAATGGTGCAGGAATAAAAGAAGTATATTATGATGGAACAGTAAATAGCTGGGCAAATATTTTTATTGATGGATTAAATTCAAATCCACTTCAAGATGGAGCTTTAATATATTTTAAAGATAATGATGAATATAAATTATTAAGTGGTAAATTCGAATTATCAAGTGAATTAACACGAATTAATGATTATCAATTTATGGGTTTTTCATTTAATGAATTAGTTATTCCAAAAAGTGTTACAGAAATTGGAGAAAAAGCATTCTATAATTGTAAAGAATTAGAAAAAGTAGAATTAAGTAAAGGATTAAATACAATAGGTGAATATGCATTCGCAAATTCAGGCGTTCAAAATATTAATTTAGTTAGTACAATTAGCTATATTGACCAATATGCTTTTTCAAATTCAATGCTTACAAATATAACAATTCCAGCTTCAATTGGATATATATCACCATATACATTTGAAAAATGTAGACATTTACAAAATGTCATCATTGAAGAAGGTATATATGAAATTTGTGAAGGTGCATTTAGTGGATGTAGCTTATTATTTAGTGTTACATTCCCTAAATCACTTAACACACTTGGATATGATGCTTTTTCTGGATGTGAAAACCTAGATGCTGCATTACTTAAGGAAACTTCAGTTCTAAATATACCTGATTATGCATTTTGTAATTGTAAAAATTTAAGATTAATAAGCTTTAATGAAAACTTAGAATCAATTGCGTCTACATCATTTGAAGGATGCGATAACCTAGATTGTAAAGTATATAGAAACGCCCTATATTTCGGTACTGATACAAATCCATATAGATGGCTAGTTAAGGCAAGAACTAAAACTATTGCAGAATGTAAGGTTCATCCAGATTGTGAAAAGATATTTGCAGGTGCGTTTAGTAGCTGTAATAATTTAAGAAGATTAGTTATTCCATCTAGCTGTACTGAGTTTGAGCATTGCTTAGATGGTGTTAAAACTATTGAATCAATTGAGCTTCCATATTCATTTAGCGACACATTTGGTAATTATTTATTTAGAAGTAATAATACTTATGTAACTGAATCACTAAAAAATATCATCATTAATGGTGGTGAAGCTATTCCAAATAATGCATTTAAGGATATCGAATTAGATTCAATTAGTTTAAGTGATACAATATTAACAATTGGAGATAATGCATTCCAAAAGACAAATGCTATAATTAATGTTCCAAGTAGCGTAACAACTATTGGTGATTATTCATATGAAGGAACAAAGATAGAAGAATTTATAACAGGAAATGTCACATCTATTGGAGATTATGCATTTAAAGATTGTATTTGTTTAACAAAAGCAGATTTCTCAAGCTTCGCTGTATCAAGCTATTCAATGGGTGAATATATATTTGAAGGCTGTACAAGCTTAAGTGATGTTACATTACCAAGTAAAGTAACTAATACATCATATATAGGAAGTTCAACTACATATTCAATACCTAAGGCTATGTTTAAAGGATGCACATCTCTTAAATCTGTTGTATTCCCATCTGTAGTTGAAGGAATTGGTGAAGATGCATTTAGAAATTCCGGAATTGATTCAATTGATTGGTCAAGTGTTAAAACTGTATATAAGGGTGCATTCTATGGTACTCAATTTGTAACAATAACAATTCCATCTTCAATTAAGCTTGAAGAAGGTGATTCTACTTTAGGAAATAATAAAAATACCACAGGTGTATTTGAAAACTGTAAAAAGCTTACAACAGTTAATTTCAATTCAACATTCTATAATAGTTATTATGGTGGATCATACGCATTTAAAAACTGTTCAAATTTAACAACAGTTAATTTAGCATCAGGCGTTACAAAGATTCATAAATATATGTTCTATAATTGTGCAAGTTTATCATCAATTAATTTAACAAATATAACTGAAGTATCTCAATATGCATTTGCAGGATCAGGCTTAGTAAATCTTCAAATTCCAAGTTCAATGAAATTAGGTTCATATTCATTCGCATCTTGTAAGAATTTAAAGGATATTACATTTAATGGTTCAATAACTTATGAAAATTTAACAGGAAGTGGCCATTATTTTGAAGACTGTGAAAATCTAGAGGATATTAATTTCTCATCAAATATTAAAACTATTGCTGATTATATGTTTAAAGGATGTAAGAATTTATCATTTGATTTAAGCCAAACAAGTATTACTACTATTGGTAATTATTCATTTGAAAATACTGGTTTTGAAGAATTAGTTATACCTTCAACAATTACATCTATGCAAAAATATGCATTTACTAAATGTAATAAATTAACTAAGGTTACATTAAATGGTACTCTTGGTGGTGCTGCATTTGAAAGCTGTAAAGCATTAAATACAGTTATAATTGGTGACACAACAGCTATACCATATTCTACATTCCAAAAATGTATTTCACTTGAAAATGTAATATTCCCTGATACATTAACATCAATTGGTAATAATTCATTTGCAGAATGTGGATTAAAAGAAGTATCAATACCTGCAAGTGTAACAACAATTGAATTAAATGCATTTAGAGCAAATAATAATTTAACTAAGGCTACATTATATGGTGTAGGTGGTAGTAGTGCATTTAAAAATTGTTCAAATTTAAAAACTGTTATTTTTGATGCATCAAGTACAATTTCAGCTATTCCATCAAACATGTTTGAATATTGTGAATCACTAACAACAATTTCTATTCCTGATAGTGTAGAAACAATAGGAAATAGTGCATTTTATTGTTGTACTGGATTAAATAGTATTTATCTTCCTTCAGGATTAAAAACAATTGAATCATATGCATTCTATAATTGTATAGCATTAAAAGAAATTTATAATTTATCTAATATAGATATCACTTTAGGCTCTTCTAGTAATGGTGAAATAGCTTTATATGCTAAAACAATTCATACATCAAAGGATGACACATCAAATATTGTTACAGATTCAAATGGTTATTCATTCATGTATGTAGATGGCGAAGGTTATTATTTAATTGGTTATAGTGGAAATGAAGAAGTATTATCATTACCTGAATCATTTGATTATAATGGAAGTACAATAACTGAATATCAATTATCAGAATATGCATTCTATAAAAATAAAAAAATAAAATCAGTTATTATTCCTGATTTCATAACTTCTATTAGTGAAGGTGCATTCTATAATTGTGAGAATCTAGAAGAAATATCCTTATCTAAAAATGTAAAAACAATTGATAAGAACGCATTTAGAGAATGTATATCATTAATGACTATTACACTTCCATCTAAATTAGAAACAATTGGAGATTATGCATTTAACAACTGTGAAAAATTAGTTGAAATATATAATTTATCAAATCTTACAATAGGTATGGGAAATTCTAATAATGGTAGTGTAGGATATTATGCAAAAGCTATCCACACTTCAACATCTGAAGAAACTATCATTAATATTAGTGAAGATGGATTCATATATTATACAATTAATGATGATGCATATATTTTGGGTTATGTTGGTGAAAATCTAAATATAGTATTGAATAAAGTATTTAGTGCAAATGGTAAAACATATAATAATCTTAGAATTTGCAATTACGCATTTGCATATAGCAATATCAAATCAATAGTTATTCCAGAAAATATAATGTATGTAGGATATCGCGCATTCTATAATTCTAGTATAGAAAAAGCAGTATTTGGTGAAAATTTCTATTCTAGTAGATGTGGTAGTGATTTATTCTATAATAGTAAATTAAAAGAAGCAGTTGTTCCATCATTTATGTTATCTTATGTTAATTTAGAAAGTCTTTTAAAATTAACAATTGTAAGTGGTACATATTTAGATGGTAATAAATTAAATAACGCTGTTAATTTAGAGTCAATTGTAATACCTAAAACATTTACTAAGATTTATTCTAATTCATTATATGGAACAGGTGTTAAAAAGGTTTATTATAATGGTAGCTTTGATGATTATATAAAGATGAGTGTTACTGTTAGTGGTTATACTGATGTATACTTTGTAGCAACAAAATATTATTATTCTGAAACTACACCAACAGATAATAATAATTATTGGCATTATGATGAATCAGAAAATGTTGTTGAGTGGTAATTAAACATTAAAATTAAGGCACTAAAGGTGAAAAAATCCTTTGGTGTTTTTTTAAAATTTAAATGATTTTTCAAACATAAAAAAAATATTATTTTAGTGATTGACTCTTACAAATCATTTTGTTATAATGTAAAAGCACGTGTATGCAAATACACTAGAGTGGGAGAACTTTCGATTAAGTTTGCGTAACCACATCATTGAAAGAAGGAGGAAATGAATATGGCTAAGAAAGTTGTAAAAGTAGTTAAATTACAAATCGCAGCCGGCAAAGCTAATCCAGCTCCACCAGTAGGTCCAGCATTAGGACAAGCAGGTGTAAACATTCAAGCTTTTTGTACACAATTCAATGACACAACAAAGGATAAAATGGGATACACATTGCCAGTTATTATCTCAGTATACGAGGATCGTTCATTTACATTCGTTGTAAAGACTCCACCAGCAGCTGATTTATTATTAAAAGCCGCAGGTATTCAAAAAGGTTCTGAGAATTCAAAGACACATACTGTTGCAAAGATCACTCGTGATCAAGCTAGAAAGATTGCAGAGATGAAGATGCCAGACTTAAATGCTAATGACATCGAAGCTGCTACAAATATTATTTGTGGTACTGCAAAGAA
>Ga0247611_10007057_pt1 | contig 14240 bp, 14 predicted proteins | sample 177DNAGHGhighgp2_FD_192422 | JGI IMG/M metagenome (GOLD analysis project Ga0247611, IMG submission 192422) | Sheep rumen microbial communities from Palmerston North, Manawatu-Wanganui, New Zealand - 1770 DNA GHGhigh gp2 | ecosystem: Host-associated > Mammals > Digestive system > Stomach > Rumen...
TCCGCCAGGCGCTGTTTATAACTGATCTTGTTCTCGTCGCAATAGGCAATCACCCGGGCGACCTCTTCCTTTGTCATCATGGCTCTTAGTCTTTGATGCAAAGGTAACCACTTCCCGGCAGCCCTAACAGACGTACTTTATCGGAGGCTTACCTCAGGAACACCTTGCCCTGTCATATAGCAGAATCCCAAATTGGCTTGTGCATCTGCATTTCCTTGTTTCGCACTCTTCTTGAACCAGGATACCAGGCATCGGAATATCGATACCAAGCTCGGAACAATCTTTCCAAGAGTATAACCCTCCATTCTTTATTATGGACTCGAGATTGCTTCGGTCAGTAAAGTGGTACAGTGTTGTGATCCCATGTTCATGTAATATGTTTTTGAACGCTCGAGCATTGATCTTCGTTTCTTTATAATACACGCTGAATATCAACTATTCGTGGTAGAGTTCATTCCTTATAGAGAAATACTGACATATTGTCTTAACTTATAGATACAAGAGAAACTAATCAAACAACGATGGGTTTGACACTTTGTTCACCATCACCAGTTTGAAGCAACGTTGCATTGTTACAAGACCAACCCCCGGGTACTCAATTAAAGATATCATGGATTTTATGCTGCCCGAATTGACAGCGGCGTCAATTGTATCAATCTGTTTCTGGGTCCTAATGCCTGTTATCCCTTTTAGCTGATCCTTGGGAATATCATTCCACTTCGACTTGAATAGTTCAAATAAATCATCAGGTGCATTGGGATCATATTCATATATCTCAATCGGGATATTGCATTTGTCGAGATATCTTTCCATCAGAGAAAGGACCTCTTCTTTCTCAAGGCCACCATTATGTGTTCCAAGCAGAGGGAAAGCGATCGACGTGATACCTTTTTCTTGATAAGTATCAACGAATTTCACCAGCCCCTTTTCAATATACTCAATCTTACTAGGATACTTCCAGTGGAACTTTGTTGGAAAGTTAAGCACCCATGGAGCGTCCTGCTCACCCTTATAGATCCATAGCTTGCCAGGTGTTATCAAGTGCTTTTTGCACAATTGAACATATTCATCGAACAACATAGGATAACGTAATCTAAAAACTAGCGCTATTCCTTTTCCCATAACCCCAACGCAATTAACGGTGTTAACGATGGTTTGTGCCTTGGAGTTGAATATGTTTCCTTTGACTACTTGAATGTTACTCATAATCAATTCTTGTATACTAACCAATCACGTCCTTTTTCATCAACAAAATGGACCTCAATTGGTTTGGTTGTTTTTACAAAGCTTATGACTGGATACGACGAGATGCTGGTCGGGGTCTCTTTTACTATGTTTTCAGGGTTGCATACTTCTAAGCCATTAATGCCTTCTCCAGTAACAGTAAGATATGCATTCTCTCTGTATTCGGACGATATACTAACGGTCTTATCATCTTCTCTCAACGTTAACTTCCGGTTGTTCCTATGATATATGTTATAACCATTTGACGAGATTCTATCACAAATAGGATCACCTCTTAATAAACTCCGGAGCAATTGCGCCTGAGCTTCATCATAGCATATTATTTCCAAAGAATCAATGTTGGAAAAGTCAAGTTGGTTCAACACCAAGAACTCCTGTTGGGAGTATGTCTTATATACATCGACGCCATCCCGAATTGTTGAATAAACAAAGTCGGTATTCAGACGATTCGGATCATCCATAACTTTTACAACTCTAGCCCAAGATGTTTGCATGTTACCGGTACTGTAGTAACAGATATCAGGGAATTTTGAAAGAACTTCAGCTAAGTCAAACTTAAAGAAAACCGGCATTGGGCACTTGGGTAGTCCATTTTGGAGAGCTTGATAATAATATGATTTCCACTTGCTGAAATACTGCCCACCATAATACCATTCCTTCCAATAACCCGACTCATGGTCCATGCCAAGACACTCGTTATAAAACTGAGTAGGGGTTTGAGTCCGATAATAGAATCGAGCAAAACTGTGTGCTGTGTCCCTAATATTTACATTAAGTCCTGCCGCATTGGCAAATTTACCATTGGCTAGATTTCTACTCTGAATCCTACGTTCTTTAATGATGGTGACCGCATTAAACAAATGTGTAAAATGATAGATGTACGGTGTACCATAAAAGCGATCTATGAAAGAAGCACAGTTAAACTCGGCCCTATATCGCTCGAGTTTGTCACTAAGATGATCAACAATCTGACTATTATTACGTAGAACCTGCCAATTCCATCTGTCGCGGTAGGTTTCGATCAATGACTCCGTAAAGACAATATCTTTAGACGCTGAAGCCTTACTCCAGTCAATCCTGTCGGGAAATAGCCCCAAAGTCTGTTCGGTTATCTTGAAGTCGGCACGATTGTTAATGTCTCTCCATATTACTCTGTCTTCAAATAACTGTAGATTCGCGTCAGAGACCTTAAACGAAGTTGATTTTGAGATGAATGACCAGTCAACATAATCCTTATACTTGGTTAGGAACTCTACGTCTGAACAGTCAACGATGGTACTTGTAACGGGTTTCCAATCAAGATATTCTCTATAGTCCCACAAAACCTGCTTGTCTAAACGAGGATTAGCAGATATGGCTTCCCAGCAAAGATCACGTCCTTTCAACAAGGAAAGAGTTTTCGCATCCGGAGTAAAACCTTCCATGCTGGACAAGTGATACCAATCCAACGGTTTATGAATCAAGGTCTTGATAAACTCGTCATTGTATTGTAAATCAGTGCGATCTGATAAGGCCTGCCAATCCCAGTCCTTCTCTGATAACTCAAATAATGATTTGTTATCAAGTTCCAAATCCTGTCTGGAGGACAAAGCTTGCCAATCCCAATCTTTATCCCTATGATCCTTGATGAAATCGATTGAGAACCGAATGGACGGATTCTCGGATAATAGGGCCCAGTCCCATGACGCATCGATTTTACTACCAATAATCCACTCGGAAATGCCAGAGTCTCTACGTCTTGAGAGAACAGAATAATCCAACCACTTGGAGAAGCGCTTGAAGAGTTTCCTAAACTCATCACTTTTGTTAAAAAGTGAACTATATTCGCTCAAGTATGTCCAATCCCATTCTGGAGTTTTCACCGAAAGGACACGGGCATTTGAATTGAGAGAGTTAATCCGTGAAAGAGCCTTGAAGTCCCAATCATAATCCTCATCACTCAGAGTCGACAGAACGTCCTCCAACCATACTTTTTCACTGAATAGGGATTTGTCCCATCTAAACTCTTCCTCAATCTTATTGCACCTTGATAGCGCAGCCCAATCTACCAAGGCAAGATTCTCAGAAAGATAGTCTCTGAGATGAAAACCCTCGCGATTATAGAAATCTAGGAAATCCCAGGTGAAATAATCGCCCATTTTAAGAGTTGCCGTTGTTTCTATCATCTCCTGAAGTTCGTCAAACGTGAACTTTTTGGTAATGATAGTCCAGCAGGAATCCTTTGATTCTTGTTCAAGATTCGTTAGACATGTAGCAACAGCAGGTAGATAACTGTTAAAACGCAAATCTTCCTTGTTAAATCTTTCTGTTAGAAGAACACTCCAGTCCCAGTTATCCACAAAACCAGGCAAAACTTCAAATACAAAGTCCTTATCCAGATTCTTTGACAAGTATATCCAATCCCATTTATCACGGAATTCATCCAGATAATCTACAACGACCTCAAGATCCAGGTGCGATGTTAAAAAGCCCCAATCCCATTTGTCAATCCATCGCGGATCTCCTAAATCATCTGCACCAATTAACTTGTAGAAACGAGACGTGAGTAACCTCCAATCCCAGGAGTAATCTAGATGCTGTTTGATAAATCCTATTGACGACTTATCAGAAACGATCCGCCATTCTGCCTCATCCTTCAAATAATCGATTAAACCGCCACACTCAAGCAGAGATTCAATATAACTGCCGTCAAGCAATGGAAGGAGTACCTTTAAGTCCAGATTGGAAAGATGGGCGCGAACAAAAGTGTCCTGTGAGATTAAGTTCTGATTGCTTGACAGAGCAGACCAATCCCAAGCGAAAGATTCGTGTTGGTCCACAACACTTGCTTCGCTTATGTTCGATGACACATGGGTGTAGCCCTGCTCCGTTGTGATTCTTTGACAGTACTCATCAAAGAATGATGCTGTCCATATGAGATATGGGTTGCACTCAAATCCCTTGGTGTACCTGCCAGATGGCCATTGTATAAAACCGAATGACTCAAACCACTGTATGATTTCAGAAGACCAAGCTAGATTCGCATTGTTAGCAGAAAAGCCTGACAGAGCAGCTCTGTTTTGTGAAATAACATTCTTGAATGCGTCGGATCTGCAAAACCGTATAGCATATTTATCAGACGAGAACGCTCTTTGAAGAATGACATCAAGATCTAACCGGTTGTGATGATCACCATCATCGTCAACATACTCAAAGACTTGAATACTATTTAAAATGAAAGGTAAATCATAGTTTTCTGAGATAAATCTCCAGTCCCATTTCTTTTCTGGATAGGAGGGGATCAATGTGGATGCAGTATCCTTGTAATTCCTAGTAAACGCAGTCAGATCAAAATCTATTCGGTTGATGTTGTCAACAATGAATTGGGCGTCCAACAGTGGAAGAATGATGTCCCAGTCCCAATCCGCCTTTGACGAGGACACAGAGCCCAACAAGGCTTTAATATCCTCCGGTTGTATATCATCTCGATTTGAAATCTCACTGAAGTCCCATTTGCAATCATTGGGATGGCCCACAATGAATCCTATGCTGATTCTTTTTGAAACAGTGGACCAATTCCACGGGAGATCTTCAAGAATGTGTTGTTCCAGCACCTCAACAGGGCAGTGATGGGAAATCACTTGCCATTCATTAGCATTGGCATTCCGTGTGATATAGTTGAACAATACGGTATCGTTCCATGCTAACCTGGAGTCTGACAGGAAATCACTTAAAGAAAGGATGTCCATAAAAGGGAACAGGGACTGATAATCCAAGACGGCAGCCGGATCGTTCAAGAGTTTTAAGTATTGGCCCCACTCAACCTTTTGGTCTCTAATTGTAGAATTGTACGGCTTGTTAATTAGATCGGTGGCTTCAAGGCTAAAGGAACCGTCTACAAAAACAACCGGATAATAGACTCCTTGGTAGAGATAGATACGATAATCCACTTCCGTCGAAATGAAATCGAACCAGGTGGATATAGAAGAAGAATGAAGATTATATCTCTCGGCCGATTGGAAAAGCAATCTCTGCGCTAACTGCGATTCGTCGGGTTCAAAGATATCCTCTTGAACCTTATCATACTTTATCTCAGTTTTAGAGAGAAGGGAGTTTGTAATGCCTAAGGCCTGCTTGAAAGGAAAAAACTCGTTTTCAATTAGGCTCCTGGTGTCTACTCTGGCATTCTCTAACAAAGAAAGGACCCCTGAAAAAAACTTATACTTCTCTCGCTCTAGAAAAGCATGTTTGCCGATGAACGACAATGAGTAAACGGCAGGCTCACCCTCTGCCTGTTTCTTAGTAATCAACCCCCAATCTAAGACTGGCTTGAGTAGTTGTCGAAAGATCTCCTTTTCAGCATGATCTGAATACCTTTTAGGAGAAGACCCGAAATCATCGACTGTATTGAATCCGAGCATCCTTGCCAGATCATCTTCCGGCAACTGCTCATCATGAAGACTGAGAGCGGAACAGATGACGAAATCAATATCATCGAGAGGGAATGACTCATACCACGTCACATCGCAGTGAGTCTTCTTCAAGCTCCATTTACGAAGTTGTTCGTCGATGGGCTTCGAAGCATAATATAATACTCCGTTATTTACAATCTCTTGCCAATCCATTCCGCGTCGCATTTAATGATGTTGCCACATTCACTTTCATCTATGATACGGTAGACCTTATCATAGATCTCTTTCCTTCTAAACAAGGAGCTGTTGCCAATTATTATCAACAGACGCTTAGCTCTGGATAGAGCGACATTCAATCTGTTCGGTGACTTGGCGAACCCCATATCATACTGAGGAGGAAATCCCAAAGGTCCATATAGATCATAATCAGGGCGTTGCTCCTTATTTGCTGCAATACACGAACTTCTCACCATCGATACGATAATGATATTTCGTTCCATTCCCTGAAATCTGTCGACAGTATTGATTTCAAGAGGGATAGTCGGGTACTCTCTTCCGAGTCTCCACAATTGCTTAATCTGCTTCCCGTAGAAACTTATCAAGCCAATCTGTTTCTCCTCTTCTGACTTCCAGAGTGACAAATAATTCCTGAAACTGTCGGAGTCACGGAACTCATTCAGCACAGCCCGGACAACATCTATTTCGCCATAGTTCACTCTGGATGTGCCATCTTCTAACTCCGGACTATCTGTGTCCAGCCATATGATATGATCGGTAGGGCGCACCAAACCTTCTATATCCAGGCCGTGGTACCGGCTACTGGGATTCCCAATGTTGGGATCTTCGGCGCTTGCTTTATCAAGTCCGCAACTCAACCCGCCATCTTCCTCGTAAAACTGAGCGATAGCGTCATTGATTGCCCAATGCATTCTGTACTGTTTGTTGAATACACCTTTCAAACTGGGATTGATTGCCTCAATTAAACGTTGGAAATGTGATATTTCCATCTCGTCAAAGTTCTGCTCCACATAGCTCTTTAGCCGCTGTATCTTTTGTCTTTCACGAGGATCCTCAAGTTCGCGCTGAAGGTAATCAAGAGAGGAGATGAACTCGTCTTGGGCCAAAAGGGGAGGTAACTGCCGATGATCACCGATGATGATATTCTTTTTTCCGTATATTAATGGAAGGGCTAGTTCGGCTGGAGTCGCCTTGCTGGACTCATCCTGAATGACGGTATCAAAACTGATTTTTCCCGAGAAAGATTTCACGGTTCTACCTTCTTTGTTCGTTCTCTCATCCACCTTTCCAAATAACTGACAATAGTAACGGTAGAAACCAGTAGGTGCCCCTTTCGTGCTTCTCTCGCCAATAGAGCTACAAGTAGCGCCAATTACATTACAATGCTTAATATACTGATTGAAAATGATTTCCCGAGTGGGCCGATCCGGGGTCGCCAAGAAATGGCTCCACCTCTTCGCCGCATCATCGCCCAGTTCGGAAATGCTAACCCGGCGGAGAATGTTGTCGATCCAGTTGTCAAGAATAATCTTCTGACACACGCTTGAATCCGCTTTATCAGGGTCATTTTCATTAAACCCTCTCTTGGGGGCAAGAACAAAGCCATTCTCTACCCAGCTTCTCATCGCTTCCAATGAGAACTGTCGACCTTCCGAAACGAGCCTGGAGTCTTCGCCAATTCTTATCGGTTTAACCAAATTATGGGTATTATTAACGACTCGATCGATTGCATTATCGACAGCAAGGTTGGTCTCAGAAGTCAAAAGAATTCGCTCTTTGGGATTAAGGCGAATATGCTGCCATATAATTTCCGCGATCGCAGTAGATTTACCCGTACCAGGAGGGCCCTGAATAACTGCGAGATCTTCTGCTTTGAGAGCCTTGATAATGGCCTTTATCTGCGAATCAACTATCCTTTTATCAAGCAGATGGGCAGTTATTTCCTGATAGAAGTCACTGCGTTCATCAATATAGTAATCAACATTCTCGATAGGCTTGGCCTTCGATGCGTCAAAAATGAAATTACTCAGGTTCTCATTCTTGAGATTCTCTCCCTTAACAATACTGCTAAATGCTTTTTTGAGGCGATAAATCTTTTCCAAGTCTCCTGTTATGTCTGGGAATACTTTATTGACCAAACCTTCCTCCAAAAGTCTTGTGGCTTGCTCTTTATCCGTGTCATCTAGAACAAACGTCAAAAGGGGATAGCTAATTCTTATCAGCCGACCTATCTTTGTGCCGTCAAATAGGACGAAGTCTTTCCCTCGCATTGACTGGATTATCTCAATCTGAGACTCTACTTGGCTATTTCTGTCGATTTTGAAAATAAATTTCTCCTTTCCGGATGGAATCTCCGAAAGTGTAATGGTATAATCGGACAAATCCAATTCTTCGATTTGCCGCTTCAGACTTTTATAAATCCTGTCATGCTGATAAACATCACTGTATTCCTGAAAGAATACTAGATCGCCGGTCCAGTCATTACGAATGATCTGAATTGACGGGAAATTCTCTCGTAGAGCCGCATCAGCCATATCGAGTGATGTGTCCTGAACCTGAAGATCAATATTACACTTGTGGTTAGTATAATATGAGATCAAAGCGATAGGAATCCTTTCGCACAGATCTGCCATTATATCCCGCATGGAGTCCTCTTTCCAATTGAAATCCAAGCCGATAGATTCCGATTGAAGGCTGACGGATATTCCAGTCTGTGAAAAAGATTCATAGATACTATCCCAGAATTCGTTCTTCCACTCGTCGTTCTTTGCGAGGTAGTTATCATAGAAATCTTCCGTGTCATACCTATAGTAAAAATGTGAGGCTTTAAGAGTCACATTACCTTTGCCAAATAGATGTTCAAATAATCTTAGGTAAAAGGTATGAGTGTAGTTGACGTCAAGCGGGTCTTCAAAGATAGCGTCTTCGGTGTTCCGCTCTTTCTGCCTTTCTTTTATCACAACTCTTATTACATATGCATTTTCTTTCTTGTCGAATTTTGGCATTGAATAACCAGGCAACGGCGAGAATGCATTACGTGCCTCCTCGTCCACGGAATAGGCCAGAGTATACTCGGATAGTCTTAATCCATACTTGGAGTAAAGTTCATCAAGAAAACCGCGACCTAAAAACCCATCAACTAACTCAATTGTTCTTGAAAACCTCAGTGTATTGTTATCAGGATTCACAAACACTCGAGTCTTATGAATCCAATCTATACCGGGGTACTCTCTTTTCAGGAAGAATAAAGGGGATGGTTGAAGTTGAAAAATAGCCGATGCACTATCGGGAATGTTGATATTGAGATGATCATTGCCGGTAATCTTCGACTTCAAATCCAGCAAGTCGGAAATAGCTATCTGAAGACGTCCTTTTCTATCAAAAGAATAATCGTACTCGGAATTAAGCAATACAGAGGTAAAAGATTTCAGAGACTCATTGTTGGATGTAATGAGGCCGTCGATCACTGGTAAAGGCCGGAATTTGATATGGCAGTGTTCGGCTTCAGAAGACAGAGACTTGCGAACATCCAACGAGGGGATGTGATCCTTGTCAACGTAAAAGAAGCCATCGGAATTATTCAATTGATCTGCTTCAATACCAAAGCATTCCGACATGTGCTCAATAAGAAGGTCGGTCTTATTGTCTCATCGGCAGTCAAGACAATCTTACCGTTAGATTCAGTAACAGGCGAGGGAACGATGGAGATAGGCACTGCATGAGATCTCAGAATCTGTTCCTGAGCTTCAGTATGCATCTGCCATATTCGCTTTATACTATCGTCTATTTTCTGTAAGGGCATAACAATCTTTTTTTAATACCTTCTTATCTATGGGTAAAGGTAACTTATCATTGCGAAGAGTATTTTCGCATATCAACAGCAACGACAACCCGCTCTACGGCTCCAGCTGGAAGGCATCAAAACACTCCTGCTGCTTTTCAAGATTATTCTTGTATTCTTCGGATTGTGTATAATCCAGATTCTTTTTGTCGGCGTTCATTATATAGTTGTTTTATTGTTTTGTTGATTCCTCTACAACAATAAAGCGCATGTCATGGCTTATTTGCTTGATAGCATCAACCACGTGACACATAGCAGTATTCATCCAAATTGCTTTTGTCCACGTTGGCGTAAGCAGATTCTCCTTATCGTCTCTTTCATACCTTAATATCAAATCCATACAGTGCGCTCGAAGTGGTAGATCATATCCAAAAGCCGAAATAGGCATGATTTCCAATTGTGCAACCTCGGAGACGTCTCCATCCTTTCCTTGATAGCTACGAACTACAGCAACGCCTTTCCCCTCAAACCAAATATCACGAATTGTCGCGCCCCAACTACCAAGCACCTTTGATAGCGGAAATTCAACATAGTTGTCCCCAAGACCGCAATGCATTATTGGATAAGCAGGGAATATGAATTTGGCATCAGTGATTTCCATTTATCTATAGTGAATTCTAATTTGAAGTGCAACACACTTCAAAAGTCAAATTTAAATAATTGTTTACAATATTCCAACGGAGTCCTGTACCCCAACGACTTACGAGGTCTGTGGTTCAATTTCCATTCGATCTCGGCAAGCATCTCATCGGTCAGCTCGCTGAAGTCCGTCCCTTTCGGGATGTACTGGCGTATCAGCCCGTTCGTGTTTTCGTTTGCGCCACGTTCCCAGGAGTGATACGGACGGGCAAAGTAGAACTCGGCATCGAGTCCCTTCGCAATCTCCTTGTGGCGGGCGATCAGTGTTCCAGTCAATATTTCCTGTTATTTTTCAATATTTTTCTGAATTATTTTTTAATTCCCTGAAAAAAAACTTTATTTTGCTGAAAAGATTTGCCATGAAAATTGATGACATTACTCAAAAACGTTATAGACAGACAATCGCCGCAAACATTCAACACTCCCGAAATCGTCTCAAGGCTATCGATGAAGGTGCAACTGATGACGCCCGCCGGCTGGGATTCATCCTTGACATCGCCAACGCCCTGGGATATAACCTCCGGGAATTTGGCGCCCTGAGCGGGACCTCGCCGCAGATGATGACATGGATCTTCAACGTCCGCGACAACTGCAACCTCTCCAAGGCCAGGGAGATCCTCGCCGGAGCAGGGCTCGAACTCGGAGTCACCATCGAGACCACACGTAAGACCGGCACCACCGGAGCGGGCGGCGTGCAGATGCAGGTGAACACATCCATCCGCAAGAAGACCATCACGACGGAACCAGACTGGTTCCGTGAAGTCGAAGACAATAGCCACCCGCTGCATTTCCTCTACGACTTCTACCTCCAAGTCAGCCCAGCCAACGTCACCGTTTTCTGCCGAGGCTGCAAAATCAGCCACGACGACGGGACGGTAACTACACTCGACACCACCTCGCTTCGGTACTACATCTCCAAGCAGGATATCCCCGTCAGCCAGATCTACAACATCGCGAAGAGCTACGAGGGAAAGATCATCTGGAATGTAACCCAGAAGTGATGTTTTCATAAAAGAGAGGAGATAACCAATGAGAAACAGGAAGCAATGGTTCAATGAAAAGATAGCGGCCATATCTCCGGAAATCGTGTCCGAGGTGCAGTTGTCGGCCGATATCATTGCCCGCATCGACGCCATCCTCAAGCAGGAGAACATGACGCAGAAGGATCTTGCACGCAAGATGGGGCGGTCGGAAGCTGCCATTTCGCGGTGGACTTCGGGCTTCCCAAATCTCACACTGAAGTCCATTGCCGAGATTTCCACCGCCCTTGGCGAACCACTAATAAAGGTAGCAAAATAACCATCTAGTAATCAATAACATATAAGCATCTTACCGCGGACTCGATAAGCAGCCAAGGCATATTAAAAGAGGAGGGAGACCGATAACTCGGCCTCCCTCCTCTTTTTTTTAAAATAACATCATCCGCGCCCGGCAGAGAGGAAGTTAGAGTCCATAGAAGCCGGGCGCGGGAAAAACTACTTTTCACCTAAAGAAACCATCTCTTTTTTTAACATATCATCAATCCTGTCAGAACATAAAGAAACAATCAAATCCGCAGGTTTCATATTGCGACAATAACACAGGTACTTGAGTTTTCGAGCAAAATCAGTCGGAAACATAAGATTTGAACGCACCCGAGACGAAGAAAAAACAACTGAATCTTTCGCGGATGAAGAAAGGCTCCTTTTCTTTGGGACACTTGAAGTGGATTTCTTTTCAATGGTTTTCTTTTCCACAGAAGGTTTGTCATTCAGGAAGGGGGTAAGATCGATTCCAAAAAATTCATTTTCATTAGGACTATCTTTAGACATATCGAATAAAATTATTTTCTACAAAATTAAATAAATTTCGATAACTTACAAAATTATATGTATGCTAAACTACATAACTACGTAAATACATAATTATTTAACTGCGAACCTATAAAAATTCATAACTACGTATCTACGTATTTTCAAGTCTACATAAAACCCAAAAAACGAAATACACGAATGACAAAAACATACGAATACGAAACTACATGGAAAGAAAACAAAATCACCGATATAAAATTCAACTATTTTCAGGCTAGAAAATACGAAATTCTTTTGATTTTATAAGAAAACTGTTTAAATTTGCGGAAGATAAAAGGACTACTACGGAGCTCATTTACAAGTATGACAAGATGTAGAATTGGACCACCAATTCTAACCGCAATGCTGGCCACCCAGGTTTGGACCACCATTGCTCATCTTGCTTTTTTCTTCGTCGCCCTCCGGGACGGGCTACGAAAAAAGAGACGGCGGCCGATTTTTTTCAAAAATCAGACGCCGAGTTCCGTACCTCCGTAGTCGGTGCGGCCTGGCAGGGGCCAACTAATAAAACAAAAAACAATAGATGCAAAAAAAGAAAAATACTCGAACTCCGGATAAGGAAGATAAAGCCAAATATTTTCAGGTCGCGGATTTCTACACGGTGAAAATCAAAATGAATTCCACCGAAATGACATTATTCGAAAAACTCATGTCCGACCTGCACGCCAAAAATAAATCTGCAGTAATTAAATATAAACTCTTCGGCTTCGAACCCGACAAAGTTCTCGCCGACAAAATCAAGGGCCAGGACGAAGAGACCATCCTGCTTGCAATTAAGAACGAAATATCCCTGTTAAACGCAAACTTCTCCTACATCCGGCACAGGTACGACACGGACATGCGCGTCCTATACCGGGAGGAGGGAGTAGACCTGAAGAAATGGACTTCCGCCACCAACCGCTGGCACGCCGAGGCCAGCGTCCGGATGGACACGGTCATCGAGCTGCTGACACGCATCGCCAAGGCGCTCGGCGTCGATTTTTTCTCCAACGAGGCCCTCCAGTCCAGCGGGTTCGTGGACATCAACTCCGGCGAAGAAAACGACCGGGCGAACCAGATCGCACAAGAGCTCTACAACCAAAGATACAATGAAGGAAGGACAGATCTCCAATAACTCAAGATATGCAACTGATAACTATCTCTGGAACCGTCATGGAGGACGAAAGCAGACATTCAAGGAACGGATTCGATTTCCAGTTCTTTAAGGTCTGCTGCCGCGAAACCCGATCCGACGGGAAACTCCTCAACGAGGGCACCGCAACGCGAAGACCTGCCTCGACCTCTACCGCAGCATGGAATCCGGCCTCGGGCTCGGCGAATGCGCCGACACCCGTCCGACGGACAAATTCTTCGAAAACATTTAAGCCATGGTAGTCAAGATCCAGAAACCCATCAAAGACCCCCGTGTCGCAGTGAACTACAACGAGAACAAGATGCACGAAATCGAGAAGGGCATCATCCTCGGGACACGGAACGTGCCGGAGAACAAGAGCATCGTCGACGTCTACAAGGAACGCGAGATGCTCGCGCGCTTCAACCATTCCCGCGGCCCGCAGATCAAGAACGTCTCCTTCCACATGTCGGTGAATCCGTCGGAGACCGACGAGAAGATCGGCGACGAGGGAATCGTGTCAATGGTGGACCGGATCATGAAAGACCTCGGCTACGCCGACCAACCCTACAAGATTTACAAACACACGGACATCGCCCGGACGCACTATCATGTCGTCTCCTGCCGCATCGACGGGAACGGCCGGAAGATCCCCGCGGACTTCGAGAGGATGGTCCTGCAGAACACCCTCCACAAACTCGAAAAGGAATACGGCTTCAAGGTAGGCATCTCCAACGAAGAGCCCGAACTCGAGACCGCACAGGAAGAGGGACGCGTCACCAACTACGCCCCCGAGCCCGTCAAAAAGACGGCCGCCGGCGAAGAGAAGCAGGACGCCGGGAAGAAACCCATCCGAGAGAAGCCCGCCTTCGTACGTTCGTTCCACCAGTACAAAGGAGCGGAGCCGGCAACGATACAGATAAAGAACATCTTCGAAGATGCCATCAAGTGGAATTTCTCCACCTTCGAGCAGATGCAGGCCCTGATGCTCCGCCGCTACAACGTGCTCCTGGAACGGGAGAACGCCGAAGGCGACAGCGAGCGCGCCGTCGTCTCCGGCCTCCGTCCCAACGGGACGGTGGCCATGAAGCCCCTCACCGAGGAGGAACTCGGCCTGCGGATGCTCGAACGCATCCGCCGCC
>Ga0247611_10007058_pt1 | contig 14239 bp, 10 predicted proteins | sample 177DNAGHGhighgp2_FD_192422 | JGI IMG/M metagenome (GOLD analysis project Ga0247611, IMG submission 192422) | Sheep rumen microbial communities from Palmerston North, Manawatu-Wanganui, New Zealand - 1770 DNA GHGhigh gp2 | ecosystem: Host-associated > Mammals > Digestive system > Stomach > Rumen...
CTTTATGGGCATATTTAAAGGATGTGATAGGAAACGATAAGATAAAAAATACAAAATTCAATAATAACTCGGTTAAAAAGCTAATTGTAATTTCCGGAAACAGCTTATATATCCATGTTAGAGAAAGCATGAGGATGAGCCAATATGTAACTGATGGACGGTTTTTAAGCCAATCAGATATAATTACCATAGATGGAGATATTATTGGTTGATTAGGCTGTTCATTCTGTGAATACGTAGGCTGGTTTTCTATTTTTCCGAAAGAAATAATATGAAGTATATATCTTCCGATTGAAAGAATTTTGTTTCCTAGGGATCTGAAAAAATTTTTGAATCGAATCATGGTCTCATAGATGGGAACATCTTTTGAGTAATTTCCCAGAGCCCATCCATAGAACTCTTCTTCCTTCTTTAGTTGCTCCCACCAGGCATGGAATGAACCACAAGCTAATGCAGCGCCTATCAGCTTTGCTAACGAAATAACATATTCTTTTCTAAGAAAAAATACAACAGTTTGCACTAAGGAGGATATCAAAAGTAAACAATAAAACAGATTGGTAATACATATATCGTGCTTTCTCCAGCGCAAAAACTTTAATTCCTTTGGCTCCAAAAAAGATGACTCTGTGGTTCCACCACCCTCGATATCTTTTGGCATATTAGTTATTTTCTTATCAAGCTTAAACTTTATGCTTTTTTCATCTCTGTTATATCCTGTAGCAATGCATTTGAACTCTAAGTCTTCCGGTTCTTCTTCTTTAGCTAGTATGTAAGGATTTTCTATATCTTTCCAGGTTCCTTTGCTGCCATTCCTTTTTTTCCAGCAATACCGTAATACTCTTTTTCCTGAAGCCTTTATTAACCAACGAAGCTTGGACAGTTTTCCTCTTTTTTTTACAGTTATTTTTTTTAACACGGGTGCTTTTGGGAGCCATTTCCAATTCTTTTGGGACAAAACTGCATTTTGGGGGAGAAGAGATGATCCTTCAAATACAATCACTCTGCAGCGAAATTCTAGCTCTTCTATGTCATCATCACTGTCTACTAGAAAGGTGTATTTCTTTTTATTCCATCCTTTACTTTTCCTAAAGCAGTCGCGGCTACAGATTTTCCACTTCTTATTCTCTTCTTGGTCACTTTTTTCTTGGTTATATTCCCATTGATAACCTTGTACTTTTTTTGCTTTTATTTTAAGTATTACTTTATTGTTATTTGCTTTTCCCACCTTCCAGACCATTTTTTTGATAATGGGTTTTTGCCAATAATTATGCTTGATTAGCTGTGAAGGGTATTCTTCTAAAGTGTATTGATATATTGATAAATTCTTTACATTTTCCATAGAGTTCATCTCCTTGTTGAGTTATATCGTTTCATATGACACTCCTGTAGCAGTACTACACACATTTCCTGTTTTTTCTCGTTTAAATGGTGCTCTATAAGTGAATAATCAATTGATTTTGTTGCAGTACAAAGAAATTTCCACTTAATACTTGGATATACTCATAAAGCCCGAGTATATGTCAAGATGAATGCATAGAATGCCTACTAATAGAATTACTATAGAAGCAAATATGTCTGCAGTTCCATTAAATAACCCTATAATAAGTAAGCCGAACATAATTATGATATATATTATATTGAACATTGAAACAAATAAACAAGCCAAACGAATAAGATAAAAATAATTCGACAAGATTGTACAAATCCCCACAATAAAGTTGAGAATCGCGCTAAAGATAACAATATATTTATTCCATAGTCCAACACTATCGATCATTAATCCACTTAACGAAACGGCCAAAAGAATAAGTGACATCGCTACACTTACTGCTCCATATTTCCAGCGTAAACTATCCATGATTCTACCTCCTATTTAAATGCGGTCGAGAGTAGTGAGTAGTAAGAGTTCTGAGCAACTCAGTTGTTTGCAGTTTTTTGTCTTTTTCAACTGTTAACTGACCTTTTTACTCAGCGATGATTTCATTTTTTCTTCAAGTAGCTCGCGCTTTGAATTCAGATATATCCATTCCTGATTTCCCATTTTATCCAACTCATCATTGATCCTTCCGGTTTTATCAATGTCTTTTCCATGATACAATCGCAACAGGGAAATTGTTTCAGCTAATGTTGGGCTGTTTTTTCCTTTCAGTAATTCTTCTATTTTGTTATTAATTTTTGCATTATTCAGTTCAAAATCTGGATATATTATAGATAAATCTGATTCTATCTTTGAAAGCAAAACCAAAAAATCAATTATGTATCTAGGGTTCTGGAAATTCGATAACCTTTCTATTAGTTCATTGAGAATGTCTTCTATTCTTGTGACCTTTCCCTTATTGCCATTTTCTTCATTCTCATTCATTTTCCAGAGACTTGATAGCAACATGGATAATACGGAAGAAAGGTGAGTATGTTCAAGAATATCAGGCGTATTATCTTGTTCTCCTAGGAATATACTGCTTACATTTAGGTTATCATTGCCCTTATCTATTTCTCGAAGAATATATTCTACCATTATATATTCGTATACTAGAATATGGCAAAAATGATAATAGTATATAATCTTTGTTGTGTCTTCGGTTTGTTTTTCTGTTCTCCTTTCTTTTATTTTTGTTTCTGTTCTATACAGTATACGGCAATTCACTAATGCTGATAAATATTGTTCCCGATCCTTTCTATTTGTTTTCTTTTTTGTTTCTTCTCGCCTTATAATTTCGACTGGTATTTCTCCTACTAAATCCACTCGTTCCGCTATTTCTTGTTCTTGACTGTACTGATTTTCAATATTTCCATCATCTGTTGATTCCTTTTTATAAACATATGAATATGGGCTTGTATAATACGACTCTTTAGTTCCGTCTATATTGCTTCCAGTCACTTCATCTTTTCGCTTTACACGTTCTCCAAACAAGTTAATTAATTCATCTTTACAATTCCCGACTTTTTTAGATGATATAATCTCATTCTCAATTTGCCGTTGAACATAGCTCTCCAACAGTTCATACATAGTTTTAGGAGATGCATTTCCTTTTGATATTTCATTCTGTGCAAGCCGAAACAAAGCAACGCTGTGGTAATAGTTCCAGCTCCAATCGCCTATACGTTTCTTGCCTATATCTTTTGCGGATACGCCATCTACAGCATAAACCAGATAATAACAAGCCGTCTGATTTAATAGAATACTTCGAGTAGTTAAAACGCCTGGTATTTCACACATGGAAATAATACAGCGATTTCCAGCACAAAACTGATACAGGAACGTGCAAAGGTCTTTTGCCCGCTGTTCGCTGATTTGATTTTGATCATCAAGGGAACGTTGCAGCAGTTCGTTTAAACCATCAAAAACATATACGATTCTTCTGCTCTCGTGAAGGCTGATCAAGATTTTCTTTATATTGTCTTTATTATCGCTATCCATATTTCCAACGATTGTGGTGCTTAATTGGTTAATATAATAATCTATCTCATCCCTATTGCTTTTATAAATGTTATGTGGTTGTTCCTTGTCAAAAATGTCATCTCTTAGCCAATCCCTGAGTTTAACATAAACGGGGATTTCGCCATAATGTTTGTAACTTTTCAATTGTTTCAGCGCACTTTTAGCTAACGCAGTACTTTTTCCTGCTCCGAAACCCCCAATTAGAATGAGCGCCTCCTGTGCTTTGGCAGCAATTGGTTTTTTGTTATAATACTTATCCAAAGCACTCGTTAATATTTCTCTTTTAACCCCATTCATCTGCACAGATAAGTGGGCAACGTCTTGAGGAATGACCCGCTCAAGCGGAAACACTTCCAGTGAATAATCCGTAATGCCTTCCTTTACCCAATCGCTTGCAATGCGTTCATTATAGCCAAGACTTCGGCTCATGGCGTCAATCAATATTTTCGTGGACAATGGATAGTATCCCCAATAATAGAACCAAAACACACCAAAAGCAGCATAAGAAAGAATTAACAAATATCGTTGCCAATACATCGGAAAAGCGTTTTCAATGAATTGGAATGTAGATTGGAATAACTGGATTGACACAAGGAATGTTGCAATGGCACCAATAATAGCAGTAAAGAATGACTCTTTCATTTTTTCGAGTAGAATACGGAAAGCCAATAATGCACCCGCAATTACTCCATAAACAGCAAACGTGCGTACGTACTTTTCTATAAGGGATACTTCGATATACTTTTCCTGGGCCCTAAGCTCTGAAATAGTATTCTCAATGATAACTGTCAATTTAGGAAATATACCTATATCAACACAAATCAGTATTGCTAAGCTCAATGTCGAAATAGCGAGCGAGACAATACAAATTAGACGCCGTTCCATATAGACACGATATCGCCGATGTTTTATGGACTTAGATGTGATTGCATTGGCACTCACGGGGCATTCTCCTCACTTTCGTATGCTCACATAATGTCTCGATAATACAAGGGCCTTGTACTCCATTCACCATTTGAATAAAGAGTGAGTAACTGTCCACCGCGTAATGAGTCGGTTCCATAACAAGTTAAGCCAGCGCATGATACCTGGACAAAAGATACCCCGCCAACTTCACCCCTAAAGGAATTTTTGTGATCATGCCCAAATATGGCTGCAGCGACCTTTCTGCTGTTTTTCCAGTCCATAAACTGCTGTGTATTGGTCCAGGAAGGGCAAGGAGCTTCTCCTAATATTCCATCAATACCGTTTTTTAATGATAAATACTTGCCTCGATATGGACCATGTCCCCGGACACTACCATTGGAAAAAGCATCTTTCACTTCAATTAGCTGATAGATTTCCGGAACGGGCACATGCTGAAATACAAAAATTGGGGTTTTCACTTCTTCTTGAAGAAGACGCTGTGTATAATTTAATTGTGTTTTATCAGCTGGAAAATACTGTACGCCTCGAAGTGTAATTTGAGTAGCGCCATTATCAATAAAGAGGAGTTTGGCAATCTCATTATTATTATTATTCATTATTTCTACAACATACGCTCCCTTGCAATCGCGTTCTGATAGCAAGGGAGTAATACAATTTGGATTCTCTCTATAAATATGGATTTGATCCTCCAGAGAAATCCTGGCATCTCGATCATGATTTCCACTGATAAATGCATATGGTATCCCGCTTTCCCAGATAGGCGCTAGAATCGAATGAATAACTGCATGGATTCTGCGTTTTGTCAGCATCAAAGGACCGCAAACCATATCGCCCAATAAAACGATAAGATCAGGAGAGGCAGTCTGTATCAGTTTCCGAATGTAAGACTGTTTATCGCTGCTCAAAGGAATCCATACCTGGATATCTGCTATAACAAGAATACGAAATTGATTATCCTTATTTAGCTGGAGCATTTTTATTCTTTCCTTTCTTGATGCGACGAACTAAAAACACAATTATGATTACAAGAAGAATTAATACAGAAAGTCCAATAAAGACATATTGTTGTATAAGTACGCCCAAATACGGAATGAATAATCCAGGCAACGGAGCATCAACTATATCTCGATAATAAAGCATTTTTGTATCATAAGTGGAGGGATTTTCAGCATATAATGTGATTAATCGGGCACCATGCTCTTCTCCCCTTCCATACATATAAAAACCAAGTCCAGAGGTCGCAATCAGATCTATGCCCTCCAAAGTGCCACAATAATCATTTAAATGATCATGGCCAAAGAAAGCAGCCCGTAAATTCATGGTTTTCCAAGCATCAAATTCACCGCTGTCATATTCAGAAGAACATGGGCCTTCACCAAGCCCACCAGCCCATATTTTGTCTTCCTTCGGAACATACCATTTTCCTAAGTTTGGCCCATAGCATGTTACAGCACCGGATGTGCCAAAAGGCACTGTTTCAAGCATATCATATACCTGTGGGACAGGGATATGCTGAAATGCGTAGGAAACAGGCGCGGAGTATTTCTGCTTAATCTGTGCGTATTGCTCAAGCATCCAATCATTTTGTTTTTCTGTCACATATCCATATGTTCCTTTTCCGGGTTCTGCATAGGTCCCGCTGTCCAAGAACCAGAGAATAATGGGGCTATCAGGGATAACAGGGTTTTCTATTAGATAATAGTAGTTTCCACAACCCGGCATTTCGTCACCTTCAACAGCAAGACAGCCAGGATATGATTGATATATGGCGAGCTGTTCTTCATTACTTAAACCGCATTGGTCATCGTGATTGCCAAATACAAGTGCAAAAGGAATACCTTTTTGCACAACAGGCTGAACGATTGAATGAATAGCTTTTTCTACTGATTCTCTTCCATGAACAGATGGGCCATGAATCATATCACCCAGATACACAACCATATCGGGTTGAGCAGTGTCCAAGGCTGCATTTAATAACTTTAGCATTGCTTCCTGAGGATGATCTGTGTCTTGCGGATCAGCAAGAATTAATATTTTGAGCTGTTGTTCTTCATTAAAAGAATAAAATAAGCCATTCTCAGCAATGCTCCAAGAAACAGTAGAGAGTATAGCTATTGATATCAAAAGAAATAACCGGGTCTTTTTCATGACTGATCGCCCCCTTGTAATTCTATTATTATCAGAGGCATCACTAGAAGATGTGGATAAATTGTTGAGGACAAGCCTATGATTTGCACGGGTTTACATGGAGCAGACATGTGTGATAGCCTGTCTGACGAGCTCCCGCCTATACGGATGGCGGGAAAGAATGCTGGCTCGTCAGTTGGCGTACATCACATATGTCAGAGGCTCCATGTAAACCCTGCAAATCCTTTTATTCCCTTACTTCTGTAGTGTTTGGTCACCCACACTTTCTAGGGAAGAGCCTATTATCATTTTTTTGCATAGGATATATCTTTTATTCTTTCAATAATGTGATTATGATATCATTACCAGATAAAATAACTATATAATTAAGATTGTAAAATACCGGCAGCAAAGAGCATACCGGTATTTTTGCAATCACCTGAGTTTGCATATGAATAAAAAGATGATAATTGAAAGAGGTAAATAAATGAATTTCATTCACCAGTTTCCATCTCAATAAACTTGTCGAGGGAGATCAGGCCTTTTCCAAGCATGAAGAATTTGTCATTATAGTCATCAGTTGTCTTGAAAACGACAGCAAGAATATACCTTATCAGTTCATCGCTTACTTCAATTCCCATAAAGCCTTGAGTAACGCGGTACCTGATTTCACCATCCCGCATATCAAAATCGAAGCTGCCATTCACAAGGCCGTAATTGGCTACAGAAACTGCAACGGCAGCATCAATTCTTTTATCTTCTGGAATGTGGCTCGGAATCGGAGAAAGAACATGAATGACTTCGCGTTCCTCATCCACACGGATAATCGTAGGCTGCGGCAAATCTTCCCCGTGTACAGTCAGTGTAATGACAAGATCATCATCGTGGGTGTCAAACTTGAAGTCATGATCCGAAAGGTGTTTCTTGATCATCTCATAGACCTGAAGCGCAGTGCTGCTATTACTCATGGCTGACCCTCTCTTTCACATTCGTTTTGTTAGATATATCCTTACCAATTATACCATTTCCCATTATAATGTCAATATCATTCCCACGAAGACTGTTGAATTTTAGGAGATTTTCGACCAAAGAATCCATTTTTCCTTTATTCTCTGAAATTGTTTGAATTGCTTCAGCCAGAAGTTTTTTTAGTAACTCATTCACTTGCGTTTGAAGGAGTTGCGCTGCGGAATCACTTACCTGCTCCTGATCAATGACCGCCAAGCCGAATTGTTCATCCATTCCATATCTACTCAACATTCGTATCGCTGTATCAGTAGCGGACTTTAAGTCACCAGATGCCCCTGTTGAAATGCCCTCCTCTTCTCCGTAATACACGATCTCAGCAGCGCGACCGCCTAGAGCGGTTTTTATTTTGTTGAGCAATTCCCGTTTTGTGTATCCCATCCTATTCTCTTGGCTGGCAAATTGCATGTAGCCGCCGAAGTCCCCTCTGGAAACGATGGTGGCAAAAGCGGGTTTTTCGCCGGACAGCCAGGAAATCAGAACATGGCCTGCTTCGTGACGCGCCGTGCGGAGCGTTATTTCAGGACTCCATTTCTTTGATTCTCCGTTGTTGAATATTTCAAATGCTTCTTCCAGCAAATCTCCTGTAACGCAGGGATTTTCATCCTGCATGGCATTCCGTATGGCCAAATCTAGAATTGAAGCAAGCTGTGCCAAGCTCATGCCTGTTGAACGTTCCGCAATCGAGTCAATCGCTTCTTCATCCAACTGGAATATTGGCTTTTTGCTGATTTGTTTGGTCAAATATTGCTTCCTGTTCTCCAATTTCGGCAGATCTACCAAGATTCGCCGATCAAAACGCCTCAGCATGGCAGGATCTAACCGTAATTGATCATTTGCGTCTATGCCATAATTCGTTGCCCCTAAAACAAATACAGGTTTATTCGGATTGGTGCTGAAACCATCCATCTCGGAGAAAAAAGTCGTCAGAACCTGCTCACTGTCCTGCGCCAAATCAGTATCCCTTCCTGTCCTGGCACGCGCTATTGTGTCGATTTCATCGATAAACAGAACGGAAGGAGCATAACGCCTTGCAGTGGCAAATACCTTGCGGACCATAGCAGCGCCTTGGCTCACATATTGTTTGAAAAATTGAGTTCCTGCTGTCGCAATAAAAGTTGCGCCGGATTCTGCGGCAAAAGCCTTTGCTAACATCGTTTTTCCTGTACCGGGAGGGCCGTACAGCAGCAGCCCTTTGGGTGCAGCGGCTCCTTGCGCTTTAAACTTTTGCGGATTCTTCATGTAGCGGATAAAATAATCCAATTCTTTTTTCGCATCTTCAGCGCCAATGATATCGCTGAAATGCACATCCGGTGTGGAAAGCAGTGACAGGATATTGTCCGCATCCTGAGCCTTGATTGATTTGACCAGCTTCAAATCAAAGAGGATGATATCGGCCTGATCTCCATCGTCATTGATTTTTTGGGCAGTCTCAAATTGAAGCAGACGATTGGCGCGCGCCAATGCCGAAAGGCTATTTTGCTGGATGATAATGTTGGCATTCTGCAAAAGACCTTGTTTCAGTTCTTTTTCTCCAGACAATATGAAAGCGCGGACTCCACGGCGATAGTAGGATTCTTTTTCCTCATCAGAGAATCGATGCTGGGCATGTTCAATCAAAAGCACGGGCATGTCCGGATACTTCGCTAATGCTTTATTGAGAAAGTCACGGCTGGGAGAAGCTATATCCTCCTGATTCAGATAGATTTTTTCCTCATGCCGATTCAGATCAAATAGATCACATAAAATCATTTGAACGGGATACGTTTCCATGACCTTTTTGGCTTCTTTTAAGGAATGGACTTTATGGAAAATTGGAAACGCGGGATCGTCGCAGCCAACGGGTAAGGTATTTTCTGAGAAAAGCAGAGCATGGATCCGTTCGGTTGGCATAAAGAGCTGCTGGATTCGTGCCGGACAATGCTCCATATCGATATATATATGAATTTTGTTGATTTTCTGAGCATTGCCGGACAAATCCTTTGATTCAGCCAGGCGAAATAGTTCATATAATTCTCCACCAAAGAAGGAATCAGCCCGGCTCTTTACCCTTCTCGCATCTGCCGAGGCTCCTTCCGCAAGGAGAATTGCCGTTGTAACGGCTGGATCAATTTCCACTTCGATGCCCAAAGCCTCCTTCAAATCGACTTTGTTGGTATCCAATTGCTTTTCAACAATAGATCGGAGAATATGGGCTTCTAGATGATTAAACATGATGACATTGCCGGAAGCGAACCTGGAGCAAATTGCTTTAGGGAAGAAAGGCTCTTTTGTTCTGGGATTGATATCCTGCGACAAGGCGTCCAGAATAACATCCCGCGGCAGAAGGGAGAGCTGTCCAACTGATTCATTTTCATATAAATCTTTGCCTGCATTCGTTGTAAAAATCAAGATGGCATCTTTGAAACTGACTTCCTTATCTGTTTTATTGTCACGCAACCGACCGGCGTCCAATACCTGCAGAAACAAATGAATAACGTCCAGATTTGCTTTTTCAATTTCATCAAATAAAAGAACACATTGCGGGTTTTGAGCGACAAAGCCCGAAAGCTGTCCTTCTGTGCTGGCTTTATAATTAGCGTCAGAACCGCTCAGTTCATCTGTGGCGTTGGGACCGGTATATTCACTCATATCAAAGCGCCTGAAAGGAAGATTCAGAACCTTGGCTGCTTCCTCGGACAGGAACGTTTTTCCGACTCCTGGAGGTCCAGCAAATAGAAATGTCGCCCTGGGCTTGACTCGATTTTTTTCAATGACAGACTTCAGCTCAGCCTGAAAATACCCTGCCGCAAATATGGCAACAGCGTGCGATTGCCCCAGGACATTATTCTGCAAAGTGGCTTGCAGCATTTTTGTTTTTTGAATAATTTCAGTAATATTCATCGGTTCTTCTATTGCAGGCGTTGCATTCTTTTCCGCAGTCTGACGAGGTTCTTCTTTATGATCCGATAGCTCAGCGATCCTTGCCTCAATTATTTCTTCCAAGCTCATTGGGGGAGTCTTCCCAAGCAGTATTTGTAATCCGGGGGTCCCGTCTTTCAAAATGATTTCCAGCAAAAATTTAGCTGAAAAAAATGGACTGCCCGCGCTTTTTGCTGCTTTGCTTGCTTTCCATTTTTGCAATGATAACGCGGTTTTTTCTGCTTCCAGACCGCTTTTCCCTCTCCATATATCCAATACTTTTTTCTTTGCTTCAGGATCCTTAGATAGATTGGCTACCAATTTAGTAACTTGTTGGAATTCTTCTGTGTGCTCGAATTGCCGATAATTGTCTTTCTCTTGAGTGATTTGGATAGCAGCTAGAATAATATGGTCTCTTGTGGTTTCTGAACAATCATTTTCCGCCCGAATTGTATCCGCGAGTGATAGAATCGCATCCAGCAATTCGCTGTTTCTAAACTCGTTCATTCTTTGTCCTCCAATCACCGCAAGATAAATGCCTGACCATTCTCTTGCAGCGTTTTTACTTCGGATTTTTCTGTTTTCGTTTCCTGACCATTTGAATAATTCAGAATTCTTGGTAGTACAGATTTGTATTTATTCATTATTTCGTCATATTTTTCATAATCAATATTGTTCTCACTTAATTCTAAGCGTAGTTTTTTCATTTCTCTGATATATTGTATTTTTTCTCTTTTATCCATCAATATTTCTCCTTGGAATTTGTCTATTCAGGCTTAAAAACAGCTCGATAGGGAATATACGCAGATCAGCAATCATTTCTTTCGTAACATCCAGTTCCCGGAAAAAGAATATGAAGGCAAGAAAAGTCGTCCATGGTATTTGTTGTTTTCCTGTTTCCAAAGCATGATAGGTCTGCCGTGTCATACCAATGATTGAAGATATGTCGTCTTGGCTCAAGCCAGCCTTGGCACGAAGAGAAGCCAAACTGTCCTGAAGGATTGCAGTACAAACCTCTTTATAATCCTTGTTCAAGTTCCAATTCATATCAAACCTCCATACAAAGCATATTGCACTTCTTGAGGAGCTTGATACATTATAATCTGTAAGCAAGCATTCCTCTTCCATTATGAATTCATATACATCATACTGCAAAACGATCAAATTGTAAAGGGGAAAAAATGAATGTAAAATAATTTTACTTTTTAAAATAATACTTTACAAATTGTATTTCTTGTGGTAGAATTAGATTGTTCAAAGTTGGAGCGCTTGGCGCATTTCCCATCAAGATCATATTTATCAGGAGGATGAGATTATAATGAATTTTAAGGAGTTTTATGATACTTACGAAGAATGGAGTAAGAAGCAAGAAATCTGGTTAGAATAGATGCCAAAAGCCTTATGATATTTTGGATTCACACAAAAATAAAGAAATGAGGGATAAAGATGAACAAGGTGGTTGCCGTTGTTGGAATGTGTGGTTCTGGTAAATCTGTGGCTACAGATTTGTTCGTATCATCTGGTTGGGATAGTGTATATTTTGGTGGTATAACGCTTGAAGCAGTAAAAGAAAAAGGATTACCAATAACGCCTGATAATGAAAGGATGATTAGAGAAGGGATACGAAGCCAGTATGGACAAGCAGCCTATGCTATTAAGCTTCTTCCATCCATCCTTGCTTTTTTGCAAAGTAATAATGTTATTGTGGACGGTTTATATACTTGGTCAGAATATAAATATTTAAAAGAGCATCTGAAAGATCAACTACAAATCCTGTGCATCATTTCTGATAAGAGAATGAGATACAGTAGACTCGCAAGCAGGCCTGTAAGACCACTTTCAATCACAGACGCAGAAGTGCGAGATTATGCTGAAATAGAAAGATTAGAAAAAGGGGGGCCAATCGCAATTGCGGATGTATATATAGTCAATAATAGTACTAAAGAAGAGTTCGAAAACCGGATAAAAGACTATATTTTAACATTGACAGAGGTGCTGGATAATGAATCTTAAGATAAAAAGATAGATTAATGCTTAGGAAAATTTCAAAACCTTTGCGGCTTCTTCGGATAAAATGTTTTCCCGACTTCTGGAGGACAGGCAAAAAGGAACACCGCTTTGAGTTTGACTCGATCCTTATCAATGACGGACTGAAACTGAACTTGAAAAAAACTGCGGCAAATATGCTGACTGCATGAGGCTCCCAGAACGCATGCTTCAGGCCTTTGCTGGTGTTTCATTCAGCGACCGCATGATAAAGGGAAGGGATAGTCAATGGTTTATTCTGCTATTCTTAATTTCCAATTACATTATATTTAATTATTTTGAAATTTTGAATTGCAGATGCAGAAAGAATACCATATAATAATGGATAAGCAAGGAGGGGGCAGCGAATGATTTCCGTCGAAAAGAGAATCCCATCATTAGAAGCAGAGCGACTGTGTGCTGTTGTTGCCGATAACCTGAAAAAATTCATCGCAGCAAATGGTATGACGCAGAAAGAACTTGCTGATCAAGTTGGCATTACCGCAGCTTCAATGACAGATTACTGCAAAGCCCGCCGTTTGCCGACAACAGAGTTCTTTATCGCGCTGAAAAAGCTCTATGGGATCAGCATCGATGAATTTCTGACACAAAGCTTTTCCGTTAAGAAGAGTCAAACGCAGGAAGAAAACTGGGAACTGTCAAACAACACGAAGACAACGTACCAAAAGTACTGTGGAGCGTATTTCGTCTACTACTTTGATACAAGCAAGCTGAAAGGAAGGGATATGCTTCTTCCAAGGGAATCTCTTCTTTATGGTATCTTGTTCATTTATGAGACCCCATCTTTCCTCGACATTCCGCACTATGGCTGCGCAGCGATCCTCGGAATTCATGAACGAGCTAATGCGTCCACGCTGAAGAAAAAGCTGGAAGAGTTAAGCCGATCTTCTCAAATCGTGGAATATATTGGTAAAGAATATGCCAATACCGCGTACTTTGGGGATTTTGAACTATCCCAAGAACATGCCTTTGTCAGTATGACCCATGCCAATACAGATAAAGCGCTGCTTATTTTCCATCGGGTGGATAACAATAAAGAGAACTACACAGGTGGAATCGGAACGATCAATTCCATCTCCAAAGGCAGAGAACGCATGCCTGTTGTCCAATTTATGGGAATCTCCCGATATCCGCTTGCTTTGTCGGTTGAGGAGATTCATCATAAACTGTTGCTCAACTATCCAACCTTTAAGGCAGAAAATGAAACGCAGGAAATGATCCGGACTTTTAAAACGCTATATGTAGCAGAAGGCGAACCCAAACACCAATTTTCCGAATACCAAAAATCCATTGTTATGCAGTCTACGTTAGAGCGGTACATCAGGAAAAGCCTTGAAAGAAACATGTTCCGCTATGGGAAAATTTCCGAGAGGGACGATGACGACTGGTACCACAGCATCAAAGATGCTTCGCTTGACGATATTCCTTTTTAAGGATAAACAGTAGAGTTGAGCAAAACACCAACTCCGAAAGGTGACCGTCGAGAGGACAGGCCAAAGACAACAAAAGAAGCGTAAGCAAAGAAGGCCCTGCGAAAAAGAGGGAAGGAAAGACGGGAAAGGTAGGTCAGGCTGCGGAACGTCGGAGTGACTTGAGGGAACGGTAAGAAGCTTTTCGCTTGGAAGCGACAGCGGCAAGCGCAATGGTCAGTGCAGCAATATGAGCAATGGTGTTGAGATTGGCAACACTGTTGCCGTTATGAACCCAAAGGCGCTCTTGACCGGAGTTCTTAAAGCGGGAGTTGTAACGCTCACATTCGGACCGGAGAGCGTA
>Ga0247611_10007059_pt1 | contig 14238 bp, 15 predicted proteins | sample 177DNAGHGhighgp2_FD_192422 | JGI IMG/M metagenome (GOLD analysis project Ga0247611, IMG submission 192422) | Sheep rumen microbial communities from Palmerston North, Manawatu-Wanganui, New Zealand - 1770 DNA GHGhigh gp2 | ecosystem: Host-associated > Mammals > Digestive system > Stomach > Rumen...
GATACTGATACATGGATTCTTCTGTTTGAACTTGTTCCAGCAGAAGCTGGTGAAGCTGAAGATACTCTTCGCACATCGGTATACAAGAATCCTTCAGCAGCAGATATCGATGAAATCCTTAAGGGTAAGAACGATGTTGTTGCCGGCTTCTTTGTAAACAGATTCTATTCCCACAAGAGTGGAGAAGAGGATACTGTATCTGTAGAATGGTCTATGATATCTCCAGGTGATGAAAAATGCGTGGATGAATACCAGGATATGATTGTTGAGATGGAATGTGAAAGACTTAAGTACATGTTCTACTTGGATTTCACAAGCAAGTATCGTGAAAACAAAGCTGCTATTCTTGACGGTCTCAAAGAACCAACTCAGAATGCATAAGATGACATAATGTAAAACTGGTCCTTAAGTGGACCAGTTTTATTTTGTTTTAATCGCCAGATAAAATACTTAATATAATTGTAGAAGAACTTGAGGAGGTTCGATATGAAAGTTAATGTTGTAGACGGATTGACTCTTAATGTAAATCCTAGTCACACAAAATTGGTATGGTTGGCTTTGCGAATGCTTGAAATGAAAAAGCAGAATCGTACGAGCCTTAACGATGGACCCGGACGTTGGTTGGAAATGTGGGATGTGACCGACGGTCGACCTGGTATGTGGGTCGACATACTTGTACAAGATTTACCACAGTTTATTGGAACAGTGACTCTTATTATAAGCGGAGAGTTCTATTCTCTTGAAGATTGGGGTAAACACCATGCAAATCATCCATCAAAACGTCCACATCACAAGATGTATCATACAGTTCAGTTGAGAAAGCTGAGCGAAGATGAAGTTAAGAATCTTATTCCTGAAATCAGAAATGCTGCTCATTCTAAAGACGGGTTCTCTGAAATAAGTGTAGCATAGTTTATAAGATACATCGAAAATAACCCCCTTTTCAGGGGGTTATTTTTTTTGTTTAACTCATATAAAAAGTACTTAATATAATGGTGATAGGAGAAAAGTTATATGAGTAATATGTACATTGAACTAATGGAAAGAGATGCAACAACTGAATATAGAAAAACTCAATTGGAGAACCTGAAAATTGCGAGATGTCGCAATATGGTTCGCAATGAGAATCTTGATGATTCGGAGATTGCATCTTTAAGAAACAAATTTGAATCAATGGCTAAGCAGATGAAAACTGCTTAGTATTTAAATTCTGGGAGGAATTATTATGAAAAAGAGCGATAAGCTTTTCTGTGTTGTAATGCTTGCTGTAGCATTTGTATTGGTAGCTTATTATTGTGTAAGAGTTCTTACCGATGGAAGATTCGAAGCAGTTAGAAATCAGATGGCCGATAAACAGGCTATGGTTGAAGCTGCTAGAGTTTTGCTGCAGGATTCTTGTTCGATTGAACGAGAAGATTACACAATTGAAGTGTTCCCTGTTGGAATGACAGTGGATGGACAATATGTGCCGGCAAACAACGAACGTATAGTTCGTATAACATGGAACAAATACTTCAACCGAAAGGTGTATTACGAAGTAGTTGTTGAGTAGTAATTGAAAATAAGCCTAGTTAAGTCTGGGCTTATTTTTTTTGACATTATATTGAATTTTAATGTGAGAGGAGGTTTATGAACACTATGACAAAGAAATTCACATATTCACACAATATCGCAGACCCGGAAGAGTTTTATACACAGGTGAATAATGAACGCGACCCATTTGTGGTATGTTTTCCAACAAGTTTTATTAACTGGGCACGACTTCTAAGAAGAGTATTTGATTTACCAACTGGCAAAAATAAGACTGGTGGATACAAACAGTTTGAAGACCAATATGATTGGTTCATGCACAATGATGAGGACGTTGTAAAGTTTACAAAGCAATACAAAGAAAAGAATGCTTGGGCAAAAGATTACGATGCTCGTGAACTCTGGGAGATTGAAGTTTATGCTTTCAATAAATGGGTTGGAAGAAATGTTGCTAAACTTTGCTATAATATGACAGAAGCAGATTTTGCTCGTGAAATTCAGAGAGGCAGACCTGTTATTACGACTGGAAAGTTCTGCGGATTTGGACACGCTGTGACAGTTGTTGGATTCAAAGCCGCTTTTAGTGGAATTACAGATTGCGATATATTGCTTACTGGCGACAATATCTCAATTCCTGAAAATGAATTCATAAATGATATAACTGCTATCGATATAAATGATAGCTATGGAAATCCTAATAATAATTATAAACCAGTTGGTAAGAATGGATTTAACGTTCCAATGTATGCATCTGATTTCTTTAAAGCAATTGATAAGCGTGCTGCCGGAGCATTGAATCCAGTTTATTACGGAATTATCCTTGATCCACGTTGCGTATAAAATAAAAAAATGATTGTAACGTTTATGTAGATAAACTTTGAACAAGAGGATTTTATGGAAACATTACATTTGTGCCAAAACTGTGCACTTAAACGTAGACCTATAACAGATTTAAAAGTTCCACTTGACCCGGTAGACATTGGTGTTTTTGAACGTATATCTACAATGACAACTAATACTAATCAAGCGTTGGAAATACCTGCCCCGGAAAATATGACAGCGGAAGAACGTAAAGCATATTTCAAAAACGTTGTCGAGTCTGACAATAACGCTGTATCTCTCGTTAACGAGTGGTGGATTATGGCTAGACAAAAATATGGTGTTCCGAATCATGCTCGTTTTGACGCTGAAACACGGGAGTTTTACGAATGCGTGGACGAAAATGGCGTGCCAAATAAAACGTCTGATTTTGTTCCAAAACAAGATTAAATGACAAACGCTTATTAAATATAATAAGTGCAGATACATTTATATAGAAAAACTTATAATTATAAGGAGAACTCTTGATATGAGTAAAATTATCACTCTTACACGTAAACGTATTGATATCGCAACAGCAATCGATTCAACAGATGTTGCAGCATTTATCCACATTGCAGCGACAGTGGATAATGCAGACCGCATTCTTTCTACACCTACTCCAAAGTCTTTCTCAGAAGCTGATCGCAAAGCGCGCTATGATGCTGCTACTGAATCTGGTGCTAACGGAAGAGCCCTTCTCAATGAATGGTGGAATGCTGCCAAAAAGAAGTATTCTACTCCAGCATCTGCTCGTTTTGATTCAAACGTTCCAGAATTCTATGAGCTCGTAGATGAAAACGGCATTGCTTACACAGGCGAATTGAACTGTACACCTACAGAAGACGGCGCATCACTTACATACGACATTTCCGGTTTGATTGGAGAAGTTGTAACTGACGGTTGCGACGGAACTTGCTGCGGTTGTGGAAAATAATTCCCGGTCTTAATAAGAATAACAGTGGTTAAGTCCACTGTTATTTTTTATTGTCCCCTTAACTTATAAATGTCACGACGATAAATAGACTGTAGATTATATATTGTAATTATGTAATAAAAGGTCTATAATTGGAGCTTGGAAAATGAGTAAAAAGAATAAGAATGAAAATCTTGAAGAAGAGAATTTACCTGTAAAAGAATACAACGAAGACGTTGATATGATTGAGGCTGCTCGCCGTAACATCATCAGGTATGCTCTTGAAACTTTCACTCGTGCGTTTCCTAGTGCGTACGATGGATTGAAACCTGTTCATCGACGAACTCTTTATACAATGCATGAGCACGGGTGGTATTCTATGACAAAGGTTGCAACTATTGTAGGCGCAGTTCTTGGCAGTTACCATCCTCATGGAGATTCGTCTGTAGAAGACTGTCTTACACGTATGGGTCGACCTTGGGTATTAGCTTATCCATACATTGAAGGTAAAGGAAACTTCGGTACACAGGACGGCGATGAAGCAGCCGCAGCTCGTTACATTGAAGCTAAACTTTCAGATTTTGCACGTAAAGTAATCTTTGACGATTTGGATGCTGTATCGGTAAATTATATCGATAACTTCTCTTATACAAAACAACTTCCAGAATATTTACCAACAAGACTTCCGCTTGTACTTCTGAATGGTATAGATGGAATCGGCGAAGGATTCCGTGTATCAATTCCACCACACAACTTGATAGATGTGGCTGATATGTGTATCAGATACATTAACAACAAGAATATCAAGAATGAAGACCTTGTGGATGGTTTATTCCCTGATTTTCCAACTGGCGGCGAAATCATAAATGGTAGAGCACTCGAAGCTTTCTATAAGACAGGTGCAGCTGCAACAGCTATTGTTCGAGGTAAAGCAACTCTCGATAGAGAAACAAATACAATTGTTCTTACAGAATTCCCATACAATATAGACCGCGATTCAGTTATGATTGCGGCGATGGATGAAGTAAAAGCTGGAAACATGGTTTTGTCAGGCATTGAAAATATGCAGGACGTTAACTATCATGATGATTCTAACAACGAAGGCGATTGTCTGGTTGGCAGGTCTAAAGACAAATCTAAAGCAAAAGAAAAGACCTACGAATATCGTTGTAAGAAAGACAGCAGCATGGTTGAAATCTTAAATGAATTGTACAAGGTTACTCCGTTTAAAACAAGTATCACACTTTCATTTATGATTAACCAGAATGGTTATCCAGTTTATGTAACTGTAAGAGACATTATTGAGCAGTGGTATAATATCCGCTATGATTCTAAACGAAGAAAGCACACCGCTGCTATTTCAGATGCATTTAATAAACGTCACGTTTATGAAGGAATCCTTTCGGTATTCCCTCAAATTGATGACGTTATTAAAACAATTAAGGAATGCAAAGGTGATAAAGATGCAGTTGTCACCAAGTTGCATGAAAAATTCAAACTCACAAAGGTCCAGGGAAAAGGTATTTATGAAATGAGCCTTGGTTCTCTCTCAAGTTTCGGTGAAGCCGAACTTGTTGCAAAAATCGACAGACTTAAGAATATTGTCGATGAGAACGAATATTGCCTTAACCACATTGATGAAATCATTAAAGATGAATTGGTTGAACTTAAGAGATTGTTTGGTCGTCCTAGACGAACCACAATTATTATGGACTATGAAGAACAGGCTTCTCAGAAAGTCGTAATGTCAAAAGGTTCTTTAATCTGGTCTAAGAGTTCTATCGGTCTTTATGATGCAAATGGCGTTCGCGATTCTAGAAATATCCTCACAGGTTTGAAACCTGTAAAAATCGTTGGAAGAAACGTTCGTGAAATTATTGGAGGAACCGCCATCAAGGGAACTCCTATTGGTTTCATAGTTTGTTATGACAACGGCGGAATTAATAGAATTGAAATGAGCACATTCAGAGTTGTCAATGCTTGGTTAGAGCTTAATAACACTGAACCTTATATCACATGCGCAACGCCTATTTATTCAGAAGATGACGAGTTGATTTGTATTACAAATGACAACAAAGTTAAACGTATCGTTGCTTCTGAAATAAAAGGAAAACGAATCTTGACGACAGGCTCTGTTATCAAAGACATTGCTTGTTACAATTCTGAAATATGTGCAGCATGCGACAATGTACTGTTTGCAAGTTCAAACGGTACTTACAATCTTTGTCAGATAGACGATATTCCTGTTCTCGGACGAGCAGCTGCTGGTGTTAAATCAGCATTTGATGAATCTTCTAGAGAAAGTGTGAAAATTGTCTGTGTTCCTTCGGAGGTTTTGGATAGTGATAGACTTTTGGTAAGTTCAACAGACCCTGTTGATGGCCAGAACTATATGCATTCAATTCCGTTGGAAGATATGAAACTGACATCAAGAACAGCTAAACCAAAACTCTTTGGTTTGCCAAAAGGTCAAATCGTCAATAGTGTACAGCTTTGCGATGTATCGCAGAAAGACACACAGTTGTGTATGATTGGAAAATCTTCCACATCTAGTCTGAATATGACAAACTTCAGGAAAGCATATGACTTTAAACGTCTGTTTATTACTGTAACAAGTACTACTCAGATTTAGTAACAAAACAGGATTAGCGTGCATCAGCTATCCTGTTTTTCTTTTTATATATTTCGATGATAAGGAGTCAAATATGGGTAAAGAGAATCTTAAAGCTGGAGAATCTTCCGGAGTGCCACAAAGTGCATTTGAAGAAGGTAATCCAGATTTTGCCCCGGAACGAGATTGTCCGGAGGCTAGAGGAGCCTGCTACTTGCAGGACGTAATGGCTGCTGAAAAACCTAAAACAACTCAGCAGGAAAAGAACGACTAGGAGGAAGTTGTAATGACATCGTTTTTAAACTTCGTTTTAAACGTGCCACTGTGGGTTTGGATGATTATAGCAATCGTTATCGTTGCGATCATAATCAATATCGTAGAGTCAATTGTAACTCGAAACCACATCAATGCCGTGTATCACGCAGTGAATCCATTGGATTCACATTTACGTGATTACAGTTGTAATCAGCGAGACATTTTGTTAAGAATAGAACGCAGATGTGATAAAATAGACCAGCGAACCCAGGCTCATTTCGCAAAGAAATCTAAACCTAAATTGCCTACTAAAACCTCCGCGGAAACAAAGAAGTCGTCTGATAATAATTGGGATAATAGAACGATGAAACGTAATAATCATTCCGGTTACAAGAAGACTTATAAGAGGATAGAATATGACAAATAAAAAACGTTTTGTCCTTGCTATAGTTTTCTTATTGTCAGCAATTGCTCTTCCAGTGTTTGCCGAATCAAGCAAATATATTGCTTTGGATATCGATGGAGAAACCTTTATCCGCGAATATCCGACAACACTTGAAGAGTACAAAACTCTTGTAGACGGTTTGGCAGAAATGTATAATAAGCAGTCAAAAGCTTATACAGATTTAATCGAAGAATCTACCAAGCACGACGATTTGCTTTATGCTAAAATCGAAATACTCGAAAAAGAGAACGCTGACCTTATTGCTAATCAAAAAGAGCTCGAACTTAAGTTTGAAAAATACAAGAAAGACGTAAATAAAGAAATAAAAAAGAATATTTCATTTACTCCATTTGCTATTGTAGGTCCATGCTTATCTAAAGCCGGTGGAATCGGAATGTATGCAGATTTAGGATTACAGTATCGTTTATTTGGCAATTTACATTTTGGTTTAAGCGCTGGGCTAAGTGTATATAATACTATTGATACCATAGAAGGCCGGTTTGGCTTAATTATAGGATATTCAATATATTAAAAACACAAAAGTGTGGAGGTATACAAAATGGAACAGTCATCACAGATGACACAGAAACGTCGATTCAATATCGGCTTAATTGGAGTTGGTCAGGGTGGAACAAGTCTTGCTATGACCATGGCAAAAGTGTTGGGAATTGATAGCTCAGTTATCAGTTCTATTAACCTTTCAGATAGCGATTTAAAAGCAGCAGCTCTGGTTCCAGAGCAGAACAGAATCCCGCTTGATCGCGATTCGTTTGGTGCTGGAAAGAAAAGAGACGCATCTCAGGGATATTGTACATCTCAGAAAGATTACGTTTTGAACAAGCTTACTGAAATCTATACAGGCAAAGGTATAAATGTTTACTTTGTTTGTTACTCTCTCGATGGAGGAACAGGTTCAGGATACGGTCCTTTCCTTACAGCATTGCTTGAATCAAACGCTTTCAGTATTAAATCTCGCAGTGACATCGTTATCGGTATGCCAATTCTTCCTGCTTCAAATGCTGGAAAGGATGCTCTTGAAAACACAATTTCTGCATTGAGCGAAATCTCAAATCTTTCTCAGGCAAAACTTGCAAGATTCTTGCTGGTAGACAACGACTACCTTGCTCCTGAGCTCGAAGCTAACGTTGATGATGAAAAGCGCTGGGCTGGTGTAAATGCTGCTGTGGCAAAGCTTATTAAGCGCTACATGTTCACATCTTACATTTCAAGCATATCCAACCTCGATATGCAGGACCGCTGGAGTGCAATCATCACATCTGGCTGTCACGCTCTGTTTACATACGACAAAATCAAGAGAGATGAATCAGGCAAAGAATACGATTACGTAATTCGTAGCCCATTCATTCTTCCTGAAGGTGCACGTGTTGACAAGATGGCTTGTGAAATTCCATCTGGAGAATCACGTGTTCGCGATTCACTTGTAAACGGAATTGGATGTACAGTAACAGAATCTGGTATGGCAGGTTACTATGATCCTGAGGAAAATGGCGCAATGCCTATCGTTCACCTTGCTGGATACAGCAACCTTTCTAAGATTGCCGAAAGATACCAGAATCGTTTCAACCAGATTAAGCAGCGCTCGGAAGCTGCTGCTGCAACTGATCGTCAGGGTCTTGGCTTCAAATCAATCGACGCTAACAAGTCTTGGATTGAATCTCAGGAAACAACAAATCGCGATAACAGCGCTGAAGACATTTTCAGTGCAATGCTTGGGAAAAATAATTAATCCTGCACAAGCTGTTAACTCAAATATGCAACTTAGTATTATTCGGAAAAAGTATAACCTTATGATGCTAAGTTTGTATATTTGAAAAAAATTTATTTAAACCGCATCTATTAGTATTTAATATAGCTGTGGAGGAATAGAATATGGGTAAAAAGAAACCTACATACCAGGCTTATCTTCAGGTTGTTAAAAACAAAGTTACAACCTTTGGAGAAAATGCTGAAACAAAAGAAGCTCTTAGCTTAATTAAGATGTACGGTATTCGTACAGACACAATGAAAGTTAAGGGTGAACTTAAAGAAAGTGATACAGCTATCATGGTTCGCATCGCTTTGAATCTCGATGACCCAACTGAAGACTGGACAATCAACGGAAGTCCAATTCAGGAAATCGCATACGGAAACGTGCTGCGATACTGGCCACTGAGCATCGTCGACATGAATAAAACAAGTGGTCAGAAAGTTAGAATTCAGTATCCTGAATTCGACATCGATTGTGAAGTAGTGTATACTGTTAACGCAACCGATGAACAGGTTCTTGGAGAACCTGAAACAACAAATGAATCAACCCAGAAGAAGGAGGACAATACTATGGGCGAAAACATGGAGAACACAGAAACACAGGCACAGGTACAGGGAGCTGAAACACCAGCTGTAGAAACAGAAGCTAAGGCAAAGAAGAAGTTGCCAAAGTGGGCAGTATTCACGCTCGTTGGTGCTGGTATTGCTACTGTAATCGGTGCTGTATCAGGCGTGCTTCTTAGCCGCAAAGCAAAAGCAGAAGCTGACGAAGCTCCTGTAGAGGCTTAATTAGTAAATTAATTGTAGCCTTGTAGGGCGGTCGAAAGACCGCCTTATTTTTTTCTTTATTTTTTATATTTTGACATTAATATGATTAAAGCTACTATTAATCTATATAAATAAATTTGGAGGCACGTTATGGCTACATTGTCATCCGTAACTGGTTTTTACTACCAGGTAGGAAGCATTGACTATCCATCAAACTACTCGCCAGATCACGAATTTGGTTTTGATACCGCAGGTGCAACCAATGCGGTCTTCAAATATTCTGTAAACGATTGTGAGAAAGCTCTTGCATCGTGCAGATCTCTTATTAAACGCAGTACTTTTAATTCTGCAAATACAAACGTTTTACTTGCTGACAACAGTTCCGGATTGCTTACAACTGTGGACATTGCTCCTACAGATTCTGCAACACAGCTCGCTGCTTGGAACGCTGCATTCCGTGTAATGGAATGGCTTTATAATAACCAGAGCTCGGCTAACAACAACCCTATTTCTTCTGGTTATTATAATTACGGTGATGAACTTCTTGCTAACCCAACATTCGATTCAAAAGACAACCAGTATTATACGCCAAACTACGTTCCTGGTTCTCTTGTAATGCAGGGTTCTACTCATCCAAATCGTTTGGCTTATGCTAAATTTACTATTACTGGATTCAGTTCTGGTAACGTTACATTCTACATCTACTTTGATGCGGATGCATTTGTTGAACGTAGCGATAATATCACTTACGCAGTATATCGCTATGAAGATTTGGAATCGCCTGATGACCAGATTTCTGCTTCAGAATTTGAATCACAGATTATCTCAAAGCAGTTTGATACACTTGCTGGTGGTAAATTCAAATCTTGGGCAAAGTTTGTAGTTGACAAACACATCAAGGATGGAGAAACTGTAGAAGAGCAGTTCTTTGTTTACTCAAGTATCAAAGCAGGTCTTTCAGAAGATGTAATGAAGGTTCAGGTAAAACAGTACCTGACAAATAAGTACGATGATATGACATATCTTCGTTACACTTATCCTACACTCTTCTCTGAAAACGAAATTCGTATTATCCCTCTTTACGATAATACAATTGAAACAACTGGTGGTACATCTTACGTTGTACATCCGCTTTCTGTACTTGAACTTGCAACAGTTCTTACTGCATTTGGTTTCTCTATTTCAACAACAAATGCTGATTATCGTGCAACTGAAATCTTCCATGTTGGACCAGGAGCAGGATGGAATCCAGGAAATACATTCAGATTTAACTTCCCACTTATTGCGGTTGAAGTCGACTCTGCTTCAGGTATTATCCTTCCAATTAGTAAACGATTCCCATCATACAAACCTGTTTATGGTGAAGTTGTTTCTGGAGATGCTGGCGAATTCCATTATATTCTCATTACTGTGCTTGGTTACCTCATGGGCCTCAACCAGTCTCTTACAGATGAATTTAAGTCACAGTATTCTATTTCTGAAACAATCAATACAACTCTTGCACGTAAGGAACTTACATTCACATTTGCAGGAAATATTTGGACTGTTTACGGACCAAACAGTGCTACTTCGGCATAATCCGATAGGAGAGCGATATGGCAACAGATTTAAAAGTTCAATCGTATTATCACGTTGCATTTAGCTCTCCTTGGACTGATTTGGATTGCGATATAAAGGTTACTGGGATGACTAGTATTAGTACTTTGTCAGAGCTTGACCCTTCATACGATATAAAAGCAAAATACTTCAATGCTTATAACTTAGGCATCAGTAAATATTTGCTTTTGGTTACCAATTCAACGGTAATCTATGTGTGTAGAAAGATTAAGTCTTATGACCCAATAAAGATTGGAGAAAAGTCAACTGATACAATTTACATCCCAGCATCTTTAATCGATTTTACAAAAACTTATCAGTTTCAGGAAGCTAAGAAATATAACTTCCTTGTCAATACAGGTATGAAGAAATTTGATTCTGTACTTGATGAAAACGATTTCTTTGAAACTGCGACAAATAAACTTATCAAAGCCATTAACGATATCGATGACTTTGTTGCGGATAATCTTAATATCCAAGTGTCGTCTACAGATGTACTTACAACTAAATCTACATTAGCTGATATCAAAGCTCGACAAGCAGAGCTTATAAATAGACGAGACTTGGCACTTAAGCAGAACAAAGATAATCAGGAAGCTGCTGAACGTAATTTGTATTCAAAAACAAAAGAAGCAGAAAGTGCTACTAGTGAATATCGTGAATATAAAGACCGACTTGTTACTCAGATGAATGATGTTGGACGTCTTCAGGCTGAGACAGAGTTGGAAAATAATAGACTGCTGCGTGTAAAACAGGTTATGCAGGAAATATGTACAAAGATTAGAAATGGAGAGTATTTTGCTTCTTCATTTCCATCTTTCGATGAATTATATTCAGATGCATCTAATGCTCTTGATAACGAAGCAAATTCATAAAATAAAAACAGTGACGTGGCTCAGTGCCACGTCACTTATTTTTTGATTATATATTAATCAATTGCTGCAACACCAAGCTTTGTCTGGATAAGAGCATCAACTGCGTCGGCATTTACACCGCCAGTTGTCTTAATCTGGTTGAGCATGATGTTGAGGTCAGGTTCGTGTTTGTTGATAATGTCAGCAACAATCTTGTTGCGTTCATTGTCAAGCTTAACGAACTCGTCGTACTGCAAAGTATCATCTTCCTGAATCTTCTGAAGAAGAGCTTCGAATTTGATATTTGCAAAGTGATGTGCCATTGCATCTTTAGCGATGTCCATTTTGCTAGAGTTAGCAATATCGACGTGCTTTACAGCTCCTTCAGATTCTACGGCACGAGCCTGCATATCAATATTTGTAATGATAGCGTTGGCTGATTCCCAAGAGAGTTCATTTGAAGCTACGAGAGTTTCAACTGCTTCTCTTGACATGAGTCCTGGGAGTTTTTTAGCAATGTATGACAGTACTTTAGATTTAGACATAAGCGTAAATCTCCTGTATTTAAAGTGTAATCTATACATATGTTTTAAATCCAAAATTAACAATTGATTGAACTTAATGAGGTATAAAAATATGGAAATTTCTCAGATTTGGAAAGAAAAAATGATGGCATGTATACCGATGCTTTACGGTGATAAAATAAACAAAGATGCCTTAGAGAAAGAGCTGGATAGAATTATAGAAGCTCGACGACCAAAATTTCCATCAATGATAATGCGAAACCTTTATACTGGTCAGAATATTTCGGTCGAGATGAATACTTTTTATGATTTGATAAAGCAGGAAGATTTGTGTATTGAAGCAAACAATACACTTACTTATTCATATAGAAAAGTTGATACACCTATTCCTCGAATGCTTAAGGAAAGTAAGAAAGAACGAAACGTACATAAAGAGAAAGCAAAGGAATACGACTCGGAAATATCTAAACAGAAAGCAGAAGGAACTTTCGTTGAAGGTAGTGAACTTCAGTTGAAGGCATTACTTGAAGAAGCTCTTCAGCTTAAAGTAAAGGTATTTATGAACTCAGTTTATGGTGTACAAGGCCAGCCTGGTTCAATGATTTACAATCCTGATACCGCAACTGCTGTAACAAGTCAGTGTCGTCAGTTGACATCCGAGATGCTGTGGGCAATGGAAAGGTTCTTGCATGGAAACATGTATTTCACAGACTTTGGAGAATATTTGTGTTACCTGAACACAATAAAAGAAAGCGTACATTTCGATTCTCCATTGCTGCGATATATTACATATATTCCATCAGTTGACGAGTGTATTAAAATAATGGCACTTCAGATTAACAAAATTACATCTGCTGATAAAATAGTAAACAAGGTTGATTTGCCATTGTATCACTTTGTAAGCTCTTTGAACACCACAGAACGAATCTATTTCTATTATAAGAATAATCTCGCAAAGTTTATTTCATACAATCCAAGAGTATTTGAGTTGTTTGAAAGAATCTTAAAGAGTCCAACAAAGTTCTTGTCACCTGGAGCAGGAACACCTGAAGAATTCTTACCAACGTTTAAAGAAATTTATGCGCTGATGGACGAATTTGTAATTGCAAAGATGTCTACTCCTAACCGAGTATTTAAATATCAGAATAAGCGTAGACGAAGTATTATTATTTCTGATACAGATTCTATTATTATCAATCTTAATCCACATGTACAGAATATTTGGAAATTACATTGTGTTTATAACAAACAACCTATTCCAAGTAAGCCTATTACATTCTTGGATGAAGATATGGACTTTAAGATTGCAAACATCGTATCAAATCTTTGCGTTCATGTAACAGAAGTTGCTGGAGATATTCTTTGTAGTCATGGAAACGTACCTGCAGATTTACGTAAATGGTGTGAAATGAAAAACGAGTTCTTGTTCAAACGAGTTATCATTTACAAGGGTGCAAAGAAGAATTATATCTGCCACGTTCGACTTCGTGAAGGAAAGTTCAAGGACAGCATTGCTGCTACCGGAATTAAACTTAACTCGTCTACTATGAACGAGGCTGTAAAGGATAAGATTCTTGATATCATTGAGAACGACATTCTTAAATCTGAAGTTGTTGACCCAATCAATATCTTCAGAAAGCAAAAGGAAATCGAACGGTTCATCATCCAACAGGTTAAGGCTGGCGATTTCACATTTGGTAAGAAGTGTAGGTTCTCAGGAATGACAGGTTACAAAACTGGTATTTATCAAAATAATGCCGGACGTTCTTGTCTTATATGGAACTTGTTAAATCCAACAAAGAAAATCAATCGTTTGGATTATTGTTACGTATTCAATACAACACTTTATTCTGAACAGTCGATATTGCCATTGAAAGCAACTTATCCAGAAGTATATCAACAGCTTATGGATAAGGTATTCCATAACAAGGATATGCCTGAATTGGCAAAGTACGGATTGAAGAGTATAGCTATTCCGATTTCAGCATCTGTAACAAAGCTGCCAGAATGGCTCGTACCGTATATTGATTACAAGAACTTAACTAATGGACACTTGCAGAGTATCATAACATTGCTTCCATCTATTGGATTTAAAACAAGTAAGTTCAGTGGAA
>Ga0247611_10007060_pt1 | contig 14236 bp, 11 predicted proteins | sample 177DNAGHGhighgp2_FD_192422 | JGI IMG/M metagenome (GOLD analysis project Ga0247611, IMG submission 192422) | Sheep rumen microbial communities from Palmerston North, Manawatu-Wanganui, New Zealand - 1770 DNA GHGhigh gp2 | ecosystem: Host-associated > Mammals > Digestive system > Stomach > Rumen...
TTGATGATCATATAGCAAGCTTAATACCTACTTCTTGATCTTCAAATTTAGGCCATAACACACCTGGCGTATCATATAATATCAAATCATCAGAAACTCTAACCATACTTTGAGCCTTAGTAACGCCTGGCTTATCACCAACATTTAAAGCTTTTCTTTTGGCTAGCTTATTGATTAATGTTGATTTACCTACATTAGGAATACCTAAAATCATTGCCTTTATTTCTTTTGATTTAATTCCTTTAGCTTCCCTTTTTTTAAATAATTCAGTTAAAGCTTTTGAAGCATATTGAGTTATTTTATTAACATTATATCCACTAATAGAATCTATATCTAAAGCAATATATCCTTTATTTTTATAATACTCCATCCACTCTTTAGTTATATTCTTATCGGCAACATTTGCTTTATTTAATAATATTAATCTAGGCTTATTTCCTAAAATTTCATCAAGCATGGGATTCAAGCTTGAATAAGGTATTCTTGAATCAAATAATAAAAAAGCAATATCTACTTTTTTTAGTGATTCAATTATTTCTCTTTTGGCCTTAGCCATATGGCCAGGAAACCAATTAATATTAGAATTTATATTAATATTTGAATCACTCATAAATACTCCTTTTAAAAGAAACTCATTTTATTAAATGGATAAAGTCTAAATATAACTTTACCATAAACATCTTTTTCATCTATCAATCCAAAATATCTTGAATCTTTTGAATTATATCTATTATCTCCTAATACTACTATTTTATCTTTAGGAATCTTATAGGTCATTTCAGTTTCATTTTCTACATCAATTGAAGCATTTTCCTTACCTATTATTACTAAATAATCATAAACTGAAACATTTTGACGGTTTTCTTTTTCACCATTAACATAAAGTGTACCTGTAGATCCTTCAACCTTATAATAAATAACATCATCTTCTTTTGCGATAACTCTTTTTATGTAAAAAGCTTCATCATTAGCAACACTTGTCGCATCAAAAACTATAACATCATTTTTACTAGGACTATAAAATAAATCCGAACAGAATACTAAATCATTATCATTAAATGTTTGATACATTGATGAACCAACAACTCTACATGGATTTATAATAAAAATCATAAAAAATAATATTAATGAAAAACTCTTTAAAACAAATACCAAAATATCGTGAATACCACTAATATCTTTTAGATTTTGATACCATGGTTCATTCTTTCTTTTATATATTAAAAATCTAACGAATAAATATATATAATATAAGACCAAACAACTTAGTGATACTAAATATATAGCAATACCAAATAATTGAACCACTGATGAGATAGAATCAAACATACTACCGAATTTCTTAACTCTATCATAATTTATAATGGTTAGAACTAATAATGCTATAAATATTAAAGCCCAAATAGAGTTAATAATTATGAATTTTTTTTGTTTTTTTATTAAATTCGAATCCATAATTATTAAACACCTCTAATTAGTCTTCATCATCAAATTGTTCATCTACTCCAAACATTTCAGCTAATTGATATTTATCAACTAAAATATCTCTAGCCTTTGTTCCATTCTTAGCAGAAACAATATTTCTTTCTTGTAAGATAGTAACAATCTTTGAAGCTCTATTAAATCCTAAACCAAATTGAGTTTGAATAGAATTTATAGAACAAGTTTGTGAATCAACACAACTTCTTGCAATCTTATATAATAACATTTCATCCTCAGCTTCGCCTTTACCTGATACTGAACCACTCATCATACCAGCTTTTGCTTGAGATTTCTTTAAATCATCAACTGTAAATAAATAATCAGCTTGATATTTATCAATTAAATAATTACATACATCTTCTATTTCTTTATCAGAAATATAAGCACCTTGAGCTCTTAATGGAGCACCACTATTTTGAATTAACATATCACCACGACCAAGTAAGTCTTCTGCTCCACCTGAATCTAGGATTGTCATAGAGTCAATATAAGATGATACTCTAAATGCGATACGACATGGGAAGTTAGCCTTAATAGTACCATTAACAATATTTGTTGTAGGTCTTTGAGTGGCTAAAATAATATGCATACCACAGGCTCTTGCCTTTTGAGCTAATCTTAAAATATAATCGTTTACTTCTTGACCAACTTGCATAATTAAGTCATTGAACTCATCAAGAATAACAACGATATATGGCATCTTAGGTAAACTAGGATTTTCTGCTCTTTTCTTGTTGTATTCAGAAATCTTTCTACAACGATTTTGAGCTAGCATAATATAACGTCTATCCATTTCTTCAGTAGCCCACTTTAAAGCTTCTGCGGCTAAATTTAAATCAGTAATAACTGGAGTAGCTAAATGAGGAATTCCTTGATAGAAAGAGAATTCAACAGTCTTAGGGTCAACTAGAATTAATTTACAATCATCTGGTCTATTCTTTAACAATAATGAAACAATTATTGTATTAACAGATACAGATTTACCTGATTGAGTAGCACCTGCAATTAAGGCATGTGGCATATCAGTAATATCTTGATATACAGGTAAGCCTTCAATATTTTTACCTAAGGCAACATTTAAAGGCTTTCCATCTTTAATGAAATCTTCACTTATAATATCACCAAATGAAACAACATCTACTGTATCATTTGGAGCTTCAATACCTACAGTATTTCTTCCTGGAATAGGAGCCAAAATACGTAATGATTTACAGCTTAAATTCATTGTAAGGTTATTCTTAATATTAACAATTTTACTAACTAATACACCTGGATCAAGCATAATTTCATATAATGTGAAAGTAGGACCCTTTGTATAGTCAATAACCTCACCCTTGATATTAAATGATTCAAGTGTTGAATTAATAATTGCTTTCTTTTCTTCTAGCCAAGCTGGATGTGTATCATTTCCACCTGGAGTTTTCTTAAATAAATCATCATATGGAATACTATAATTAGAATAATCGTTACCTCTAATTTCACCTTCTTGAGGTTCAATTGTAGGCTTCTTTCCTTCCATCACATCAGGGAATTCATTTTGATTTCCTCTACTAATCGCTTCATCAATAGAAATATTTCTATCAATTGGTGAATTATTATTAGTTGCGTAATCAGTATTATCTTCACTATCTACATCATCAAAATTAACCTTTGGTGCTTTATACTCAGGAATATCAAATGATAAATCATCATTTTCATCCTCAGTTGAATCAAATCCATCAAAATCAATCTTAGCTTCTTCCTTACTAGATAAGAATGTAGGAATATTAGTTTGAGGACGTTGAGGCATCTTTTCAGATACATCATTATAATTAACATTATCTTCATCATCAACTATAGCTTCAAACTTAAATTCTTTATCTTCATCCTCGTAGCTTAAATCTTCACCACTCATTGTATCTAAAGATTGATCTTCTAAAACATCTTCAACAGATGAAACAAATGAAGTTCTTACTTCTTCAACGATTGGTTCATTCTTAGTTTCTTTTGTGTCAGTTTCAGGGTTAGTATATTTTGCACCTGCATATTCCGCAGCCTTTTCATTTGTTAAGATATCAAATTCATAGAATTCTCTACCTTTTTTCTTAATTATATCTTCTGTAGTTAAATGCTTATCTTCTTCTTTTCTAATATAATCGTAATTTAAATCAGGATCAACAACACCCTTATTATCACGATAAGCACTTCTATCTAATACTCTTGTACCAAAAAAAGGTGAACAAACTTGTGATGGTTGAAATTTATTTTTATTAGGATCATATGGTCTATCATAACTCATCTGATATATTCTAAATTTTTCTTCTTCCTCAACATATGTATTCTTTTTCTTTTTCATAGAATACTCTCCACCTTTCTTTTTTTAAATTAAATATAAATATTTAATAATTTATAGTTAATTTTTATAATCACATACTTATTATATATTATATAATAATCAAATGAAAAATAAAAGTTTTGATAACTTAAAATAGAAAAAAATATTATTTTTTTACACTTGTGTTATAATAAACAAGGAGGTGTTATAAATGTATTCAAAAAATGCATGGAAAAAATATGATAAAGAATCAATTAAAGATCTTATGAAATTTAATGATGAATATATTGAATTCTTATCAGAAAACAAAACTGAAAGGGAAATTACAGCATTCAGTGTTAAAGAATGTAAAAAACTAGGTTATAAGGACCTAAACGATGTTAAAAGCTTAAAGGCTGGAGATAAAGTATACGCAGTTAATAGGGGTAAAAACATTGCTTGCTTCATAATTGGTAGTGAAGATATTTTAAATGGTATTAATGTTTTAGGCGCTCATATTGATTCTCCAAGATTAGACATCAAACAAAATCCATTATATGAAGATAATGAATTTGCACTACTTGATACTCATTATTATGGAGGAATCATAAAATACCAATGGGTTGCTAGACCACTTGCAATACATGGTGTAGTTGTTAAAAAAACTGGAGAGGTTATCAATATCGTAATTGGTGAAGATGATAAAGATCCTGTATTATGTATTACAGATCTTCTTCCACACCTAGGAAAAGATAAGCTAGCTAAAACTGCTAATGAAACAATTGAAGGTGAAGGATTAGACTTAACCATTGGTCATATGAATCTTAACCAAGATAAAGATTCTAAATTAAAGGATGAAATCTTAAAATTATTAAAGGATAAATATAATATCGAGGAAGATGATTTTGTTTCAGCTGAACTTGAGGTTTTACCACAAGGAAAAGCTAGAAGCATGGGTTTAGATTCATCTATGGTTTTAGGATATGGTCATGACGATAAGGTTTGTGCTTATACTTCTTTAAGAGCTATACTTGACACTGATAAAGTTACTAGAACTTCTTGTTGTATCTTAGTTGATAAGGAAGAGGTTGGTTCTATCGGTAACACTGGTGCCCAATCTAAATGGTTTGAAAATGTAATTGCAGAAATAATTTCAAAGATGAAAAATGAATATAATGATTTAATGTTAAGAAAAACATTATCTAATTCATATATGCTATCAAGTGATGTTTCTGCAGGATATGATCCACTTTATAAAGGTGTATTTGAAGCTAAAAATGCTTCTTATCTAGGTAAAGGTTTAACTTTTAATAAATATACAGGTGCTAGAGGAAAATCAGGATGTAATGATGCAAACCCAGAATTTATCGCAAAAATTAGAAAAGCACTTGATGATGATAATGTTTATTATCAAACAGCTGAACTTGGTAGAGTAGACCAAGGCGGTGGTGGTACAATCGCTTATATTTTAGCTAATCTAAACATGAATGTTATTGATGCTGGTATTCCAGTATTATCAATGCATGCACCATTTGAAGTAGTTTCAAAGGTTGATGTTTATGAAGCTTATTTGGGTTATATCTCATTCATCAAAAATATAAAGTAACAAAAAAAGAGGTTTTCAAAACCTCTTTTATTTTTTTATTATCTTAAACCAGCTGCTTCCTTACATGTGCTAGTTCCAGCAAAGCATACATTATTAAATCTACCAATAGTGAAAGTTGATATTTTATTTTCTCCGATTCGTTTTTCTGCAGCTTGTCCAATTGTAACTAATCTACTATCATTAATACCTGCATCAGAATTTCCAATTGAATCAAATACTAAAATGATAGAAAATTCCATATCATCTTCAGAACCTTTTACTGCAGTATATATTTTTTGAATACCAGTTAATTTAGAAGCTTTAAACTCTTGACCATTATCGTCTTCGAAAACAAGATCAGATTGTTCACTTACAGTATAACCACTATTTTCTAGACTTGATTTAATAGAACTTGCTGAATAACTCATTTGACAGCTTGCTAGAATGATTGCAACGAATGTCGCCGCAATTAAAGAAATAAAACCTATGAATTTTTTCATATCTATAACCTCCATCTTTATAAGATTTTACTATATAAAAATTGTTTTAGTCAAGTTTTTGAGGTCTAATTATATGAAACATAAGCAGGTAAACTCTTTAAATAAGCTGAATTAAATTGATAATAAACTCTTAATTCTTCTAATGTGTCTAGATACTCAAAAGCATTATTATAAACAGTTCTCATAGATTTTGGTAATTTTAAATGTGATATTGATGTATAGCTAAATGCTAGTTCACCAATTGTTTCTACTCCCTCATTTAATATTACATTTTTTAATCCAATACATTTATAAAAAGCTGAGGCGCCAATATCTTTCGCACTAGTTTCAATATTATTTAATGTATCATCATAACTAAATGCATTTCTTTCAATTGTTTTAACATATCTTAAATCAACATTTTTTAATTTAGGACATTTTGAAAAGCTTAATCTTTCTACTATTACAATTGATTCTGGATCTTCAAATATTACTTCTTCTAAATTTGAATGATCATAAAATGCTCTAACACTTATACCTGTAACCTTTTTATCATTATATGTCTTAGGTATAGTATAGCTTTTTGAATTACCATATGCTTTATCTACATAATATGAATCAGTCGATTCTTGATAAACATATGTTATTCTAGATTTATTAAAATAATAAATAAACATAAATATAATCAAAAATAAACAAACTAAAAGAGGAATAGTAGTTCTTAAATTTTCACGTTTAAACAATTTTATTCCTCCTTTTATTTTTAATCTTTCTTATATTGTAATTCATAAAGGTTATAATATAAACCATGTTTTTTAAGTAATTGTTGATGATTACCCATTTCTTTAATTTCACCTTTATGTAAAACAATAATATTATCAGCATGTTGAATAGTTGATAATCTATGAGCAACTATTAGCATTGTACCAATATTTTTAATCTTTTCTAATGATTCTTGAATTAATACTTCTGTTTCAGTATCAATATTCGCAGTAGCTTCATCTAATATTAATATTTGTGGATCAGATAAAACAGTTCTTGCAAAAGATAATAATTGTCTTTGACCTTGACTGAAGTTTTCACCACGCTCAATTACTTCATCATATAAACCCTTTGGTAATTTAGTAATAAATGAATCTGCGTTAACATATTTACATATATCCATAATCTTATCATCTGAATATGAATCATCATGTAATGTAATATTATCCTTAATAGTTCCACTAAATAAGAATACATCTTGCATCATTTGACCAATTGCTTTTCTTAAAGATTTAATCTTAATATTTTTAATATTAATATCATCAATTAAGATTTCACCCTTTTGAATTTCATAATTTCTAACAATTAATCCTAAGATAGTTGTTTTACCAGCACCAGTCGCACCAACAAATGCACAAGTTTCTTTTGGATTTACAACAAATGATACATCCTTTAAAATCCAGTCCTCATCATTATATGCAAACCAAACATTTCTAAATTCAATCTTACCCTTGAATCTATCGATATCAATAGCATCAGCACTATCTCTAACTTCTGGTTCTACATCCATTAAATTAAATAATCTTTCAGAAGCTGTAAATGCCTTTTGTAAACCATTTAATTCATCAGCTAAATTTTGGATAGGGTTAAAGAATTTAGATAAATACATATAAAATGCTACGATAGCTCCACCAGTCATTCCAAATTGGAAACCTAAATAGAATGTTAAGGCAACACTTAAAATATAAACCAAAGTAATAAATGGTCTATAAGTACCAAATGCTAATATAATATGATATCTATTCTTTCTTATTGTTTCATTCTTTTCTAAGAATTCTTGTTCTTTATATGATTGTTGATTAAATATTTGAGTTATCTTCATTCCTGATAAATTCTCATTTAAATAAGCATTCATATCAGAAATAGATTTTCTTTCTTTTCTAAATAAATTACCAACAATTTTAGAAAATATAAATGAAGATATCGCAACTAAAACAACTGGTCCTAATGTTACTAAAGATAATTTAATGCTTAAATAAATCATAAATGCATATACACCAATAATATAAGTAATATTCTTTAAAACATTAACTAATAAATTAGTAAATAAATCACTCATTGATTGAGTATATGAGGCAACTCTAGTTACTAAAGAACCAACTGGCATTTCTGTAAATTGATTTAAACTCATATTTTCTATATGAGTAAATACATCAATTCTTAATTTATATATTATTCTTTGACCTGCTTTTTGTAATAACATGGATTCAATATATACAAATGCCATATTCAATACAGAAATACCTAAATAAAGTGAAGACATTAATATGATGTAATTTATATTAACATCATTAGATAAAGATAAATGATCAATTACATTTTCAACAATGATAGGTAAATATAAATCCAAACCAACATTCAAAAACAAAATCAATATTGCTAAAATGAATGATAATAATTCTGGTTTTACATAAACCATAGTTCTTTTAAATAATATTCTTAAAGGAATCTTTTTATCTCCCTTTAACTTCATTACTTCATCTTCCATTAGTTGTTACCTCCTTCCACTTCTTTTTCAAGTTCTTGAAGGTAAACCATTCTCTGGTAAGTCTTTGATATTTTTAATAAATTATCATGAGAATCATAAGCCTCAACCTTACCATCGTTTAAAACTAATATTCTATCTAAATCTTTAACAGTTGAAACACGGGATGCGATAACAATGGTTGTTTTACCATCTCTTTTTTCTTTTATATTATGTAATATAGTTTCTTCTGTTTTAACATCAACTGCAGAAACTGAATCATCCATAATCATTATTGGTGAATCTTTAATATAAGCTCTAGCAATAGCGATTCTTTGTTTTTGTCCACCAGATAAGGTAACACCACGTTCACCTGATACAGTATCATAACCATTTTTAAAATCTGCTATATTATCATGTACATCAGCAAATCTAGCTGCGTTTTCAATTTTAACTCTATCAATGCTACGATTAGAAAATGCAATATTATTATAAATCTTATCACTAAATAAGAAATTATCTTGAGGAACATACGCAATAGAATCTCTTATAGATGTAATATCACATTCCATCAAATCATGATCATCAATCATAATTGTTCCTTTTTCAACATTATATAATCTCAATAAAGAATTAACTAATGTTGTTTTACCACAACCAATTTTACCAACAATACCAATTGCCTCACCTGGTTTTATTTCAAATGTTATATCAGTTAATGATGGTATCTTTGCTTTAGAATCTGGATAAACAAATGTAAAATGATTAAATGTTATTTTACCACTTACATTATTTAATACATAAGCATTTTCAGGATTCTTGATATCTTCTTCAGTATCTAAGAAATTAGCTACTCTTTTTAAAGAAGCTTTAGCTCTACTACGCATCGCAACTATTTGACCCATCGCAATCATTGGCCAAATTAATAAATCAAAATAGCTTGTGAATGTTACAAGCATACCAGCATCCATATTAATTTCATGGCCAAATATTACCATTGCTTCACCAGTTGAAATTGAATAAACTGCCCATCCACCAATTAATAAAATCATTGACATAATTGCAGCAATTATAATTTCAATTAATACATCAAATATTACTGAAACTCTGGCAAAAGAAACATTTTTATCTTTATTCTTTCTTGCAATTTTAGCAAAAGCATGTAATTCAGCATTTTCTTTAACAAATGCTTTAATTACTCTAATACCAGTAAATGTTTCTTGAGTAAAATCATATAAATCATCAAAACATTCTTGACGCTCTGTCCATTTTTTTGACATAAATTTTTCAATCAAGAATCCCCAAATAATAATTAATATCATTGGTATAAAAGCTATAATTGCTAAAGCCCAGTCTAATAAAACCATTTTTACTATAACTAATATACCTAAAAATGTCGCATCAACTAAAGTAACTGTACCAAATCCACAATATTCTTCTATTGTTTCAAGATCTGTCGTGAACCAGCTCATTATAGAACCAACTTTATTCTCATGATAATATTTTTGAGATAATCGTTCACTCTTTAAAAACATCTCATGACGAAAATCTCCTTCAATCTTACCTGAAGCATTGAATAAAGCAAATCTCCATAACATTCTTCCTAAAAACATTACTAATGCTATAACAAGAATCATTAAAATAATATGAGACATTTGTTCTAAAGCATCATCTGGTTTTCTAGTAACAATATTAACAACATCACCTAAATATCCAGGTATAAATACTTGTGCAACATCTACTGCGACAAGTGATATTATACCAATTAGATATAACCAACTATAGCGTAAATAATATTTACGCATATGCTTTTCAAATAGCATATCTACACAAGTCCCTTCATATCTAAAGGTAACTCACATTTAACCTCTAGACTATTTTTATATACAGGATGAATAAAAGATGTCATATAAGAATGTAATGAAACTCTATCTATCAAATTTGTATCCCCACCATATAATAAATCACCTAAAAGTGGGTGACCTAAATAACTAAAATGTACTCTAATTTGATGAGTCCTTCCAGTTTCTAATAAACATTTTACATAACTATAACTCTTATATTCTTTTAAAACTTCATAATATGTTCTTGCCTCTTTTCCTGTTTTAGAGACAATCATCTTACCATTCTCATGTCTATTTTTACCAATTGGTAAATCAATGAATCCTTTTTTCTTATTCATTTTACCAGAAACTAGCAAACGATATTCTCTTTTAATATCATGTGTTTCAATGAAATGATTCATATAAGAATGAGTAAGCATATCCTTACAATAAATAATTAAACCAGTAGTTTCAAAATCTAATCTATGGGCAAATCTTATATTTAAAGAAATACCATTATTATAATAATAATTAGCAACTCTATTTGATAAAGAATCTGTATTAGATTTAGAATCATGAATAATAATATTTTTTGGTTTGTTTATAATTAAAAAATAATCATCTTCATATAAAATATCGATATCTTTATTACTTTTTTCATAATCAATTTCTTCATCATAAATAATAGAAATAATGTCTCCCTTTTTTATAGAATCATTTTCTTTACATTTATGATTATTTAATAAAATTTGATTATTAAAAAATAAATTATAAATTTTAGACTTACCTAAATAAAAAGATTCTAAATAATCTTTTATAGTTCTAGTCTCATAAATTGGATAATTAACAATCATATACTATCCCAAATATTTTGTTTCAATTAAGCCGATATAGCCACTTTTTTTAATAACGCTATATGGCATACCTCTTTTAATAACTGATACGATATCTCCAGCCTTAACTGAAATGAATTGATTATTAGCATCATAACAGTAATCCTTACCATTTTTAGGATCTTGATAAACAAATGAATTATGAACCCACATATATTCATCTGATTTTAAATGGTGAATATAATAAAAGTCCAAATCTCTATCCTTAATTTCAACCTCATTATCACCAAATGTAATATTAACTAAATTTTGTGGTTCATCATAAATAACATCATTTTTGATTGTTATTTTCTCATAATGGTCTATATATTTATAACCAAATTTCATTGAATTTAAGCTTTCTAAGAAAACAAAATTAATTTGTCCACCCTTACATACATGGTTTCCACCATCAATAGAAATAATCTTTTTCTTAAAATCAAAAATAGGATTACAACAAGACATATCATTACGATAATTTCTTGTTGGATAATGTCCTACAATAGTTAATTTATCTACGCCTTTAGATTTAGCATAAAAATTATCATATTTCAAAATAGATATAGCATATTCTGGAATATTATTAATATCATCTAATCCACCATGAACTAATACAATTTCATCATTAATAATAACAATATCAATTAATTCATCCATGAATTTATATAAGTCACTATATTGTTCTTGAACCTTTTTAACATAATCCTTAACATCCATATTAGGACTAATTGGATAATTCATTTCTTCTGCCATATCATTTAAGATAGAATGTTTCTTTATATTTACTTGATATAAAAATCTATCTCTTTGATCATCAGGTAATATAAATCTTAATACTTCATCACAATTTCCGCTCATCGCAAATACATTAGGCTTTTTAGCTAATTCCATAACATATCTAAAGCATTCTAAATTTTTACCTGGGTCTCCTTTTTCAACGATATCACCAATAATGAATAAATAATCATTATCATTAAAATTCATCATTTCAAGACCACTTTTAAATGTATCTACATCACCATGGATATCACTAACGAAAAGAATTCTTCTATTAGATTCAAGATTTAATCTTTTAACAATTGTTTTCTTCTTTAATTCTGTCATCTTTTTCATTCCTTTCTCTTAGTGAATATTTACATCCACAATAATTTTGTCTATATAAACAATATTTTTGTGATAATTCTATAGAATGTTGATATCCATTTTCTTTTTTGAAATCAGAAAATAAATATTTAATATTATATTTTTCTTCTAGCATATATCCAATTTCATTAATCCATTTAGTAACCTTATATGGAGAAATAGATAATGTAGTAGTAAAATAATCAAAATTTAATTCTTTAGCTTTTTTAGCAGTTTTTTCCATTCTTAAGTTATAGCACTGATAACATCTTAAGCTTCTTTCACCAAATGATTCATAACCTTTTATAGCATTATTAAAATCATCTTCATTATATTCATCATAAATTACTTTAATATCATCACTAATTTTTTTGCAAAAATTAGTTATTTCATTTAATCTTTTTTGATATTCAGCCTCAGGATAAATATTATCATTAGAATAAAAAATAGTAATATCAAAGTATTCTTTTAATAATAAAAGTGTGTGGCTTGAGCATGGTGCGCAACATGCATGAAGTAATAATTTTGGACGATAATCTAGATTTTTCAAAAGCTTTATAAAATCATTATAATTTTCAATCATGATCAATCATCCTCTTTCGAAAAAACTCCGTTTATATTATATAATAATTAACAATAAGAGTATAGAAAAAAATTAAAATTTTAAAAGATAGATTTTTCCATAAAAAAGTGATATAATGATACTAGAGATACTTTCGATGAAAGGAGGATTAATTTGTTTTCCAAAGATGAAATTGTTATGTATACTACCTATGGCATATGTCGTATAACAGATGTTTTTGACATGAAATTAGGTGGAATGACAAAACAATATTATAAATTGGTTCCACTATCAGAGGCAAAAACTGAACTAGCACTTCCAGTCGATAACCCAACCACATTTAAAAGATTACATCCACTACTATCTAAAACCGAAATCACCGAAATAATTAATGAAATTCCCTACTTAGAGCCATATTGGATAGATAGAGATAATGATAGAAAAAATGAATTTTCAGATGTAATAAAATCTGGCGATAGAAAAGAAACTCTAAGAGTAGTTAAAAGTATTAAAAAACATATCCTTGATATTAAAGATAAAGGTAGAAAGCTTCACGCAACAGATGAACAAGCTATGAAGGATGCGATGAAACTTATTCTAGATGAATTCTCTTATGTTTTAGAAAAGGATAGGCAAGAACTTAACGCTGAACTTGATATAGAGTTAACACCAAAAGAATGAAAATAGCTTCACACTTATAAATTGTGCGAAGCTATTTTTTATTTATTCTTAAATTGACTATCATACATATCCTTATATACTTCACATTCATTATATAAAGATTTATGATCTCCTTCTCCTATTATTTTACCATGATCTAATACTACAATCTTATTGGCATCCTTAATTGTAGATAATCTATGAGCAATAATTAGAGTAGTTCTTCCTTTTGAAACAACATTCATTGCATTTTTAATTGAATTTTCTGTTTCACTATCAATATTCGCTGTTGCCTCATCAAGTACTAATATCTTAGGATTTCTTAATAAAACTCTAGCAAATGAAATTAATTGTTTTTCACCTAAAGATAAATTTTCACCTCTAAATGAAATTGGAGTATTTATACCTAATTCATTCTTTTCAAGTAGATGCTTACCACCAACATCAATTAAAGCTTTAATTACAACCTCATCTGGATAATCTCTTTCCATTGTAATATTAGATTTAATTGTTCCTTCAAATAATGCTGGAGTTTGTAAAACAATACCCATATGCTTTCTAATTGATGATTTTTTGTAATTTGTGATAGGTACACCATCAATTAATATTTCACCTTTTTGATAATCATTATATGTTAACAATAAATTCATCAACGATGATTTACCAGAGCCAGTATGACCTACAATACCAATAGTTTGTCCTGCCTTAATATCAAGTGATAAATCTTTTAATACATAATTTTCACCAATATAAGCAAATGAAATATTCTTGAAATTAATTTCACCAGTAATGTTTTCTGGAGCGTCAAATCCATCAAATATTCTAGTATCATTAGCTTCATCAATAAATCCG
>Ga0247611_10007061_pt1 | contig 14235 bp, 13 predicted proteins | sample 177DNAGHGhighgp2_FD_192422 | JGI IMG/M metagenome (GOLD analysis project Ga0247611, IMG submission 192422) | Sheep rumen microbial communities from Palmerston North, Manawatu-Wanganui, New Zealand - 1770 DNA GHGhigh gp2 | ecosystem: Host-associated > Mammals > Digestive system > Stomach > Rumen...
TCCTGCCGCCCCTAGCGGGGCTTGGTGATGCGTCTTGTCCATTGCAGGGGTTTCACTCGGCTTCGCCTCGTTTCACCCCTGCCTATTCCCTGGTCGCCCCTAACGGGGCTTACCGGACAGTAATGATAAAAAACTTAGCGGCTTCGCGCCTTAGCGTGAGGCAAAAGGTGGCAGGCGTGATGCAAGAGTTGAAGTTGTCGGCAAAATCGTCCCGATAATGAAAAAAAAGCTGTATCTTTGTCGGTTAATTGGTTTACAATGAAAAAAGACGTGGAAACAAGATACATCTTTGTCACCGGCGGCGTCGTCTCGTCGCTCGGTAAGGGCATCATCGCATCCAGCATCGCACGACTGCTGCTCTCGCGAGGCTACAGCGTCACATGCCAGAAGTTTGACCCCTACATCAACATCGACCCCGGCACGTTGAACCCCTATGAGCACGGCGAGTGCTACGTCACCGTCGATGGCCACGAGGCCGACCTGGACCTGGGACACTACGAGCGCTTCACCAACATCAAGACCACCCGTGCCAACAACGTCACCACCGGACGCGTCTACCAGAGCGTCATCGACAAGGAGCGTCGCGGCGACTACCTGGGCAAGACCGTGCAGATCATCCCCCACATCACCGACGAGATCAAGCGCGACGTCAAGCTGCTGGGCACCACCGGCAAGTATGACTTTGTCATCACCGAGATTGGCGGCACCGTGGGCGACATCGAGGCACTGCCCTTTATCGAGGCCATCCGCCAGCTGCGATGGGAGCTGGGCAGGCGATGCATCTGCGTCCACCTCACCTATGTCCCCTATATCGCCGCTGCCAAGGAGCTCAAGACCAAGCCCACACAGCACAGCGTCAAGCTCTTGCAGCAAGAGGGTATTCAGCCCGACGTCCTCGTCCTGCGCACCGAGCACCAGCTGCCCCCCATGATGTTGAAGAAGGTGGCACAGTTCTGCAACGTCAGCGCCGACGCCGTCGTGCAGTCGCTCGACGCCCCCACCATCTATGAGGTGCCCCTGATGATGCACCAGCAGCGGCTGGACAACATCATCCTGGAAAAGACCGGACTCTCCAGCGACGGCGAGCCCGACCTGACCAAGTGGAACGACTTCCTCGCCAAGCTCAAGGGTGCCACCCAGGAGGTGCGCATCGGGCTGGTGGGCAAGTACGTCTCGCTCCAGGACGCCTACAAGAGCATCGACGAGAGCCTGCTCCATGCCTGCGCCTATCATGACCGGCGACTCAAGCTCGATTACATCAACAGTGAGCACATCACCCCGGCCAACGTCGAGCAACTCCTGCAAGGGCACGACGGCATTGTCGTGGCCCCGGGATTCGGACAGCGTGGCGTCGAGGGCAAGTATGTCGCCCTGCAGTGGTGCCGTGAGCACGACATCCCCACCTTCGGCATCTGCCTGGGAATGCAGTGCATGGTCATCGAGTTTGCACGCAACGTGTTGGGACTCAACGATGCCAACAGCACCGAGATGGACCGCAACACCCCTCACAACGTCATCGACCTCATGGAGGACCAGAAGACCGTCACCAACATGGGCGGGACCATGCGACTGGGTGCCTATGCCTGCCGCGTCAAGCCCGGCACACGGGTGGCGCAGGCCTATGGCACCACCGACATCGAGGAGCGCCACCGACACCGCTTTGAGTTCAACGACGAGTACCGCCAGCAGTTTGAGCAGGCCGGAATGACCATTGCCGGGGTCAACCCCGAGAGCGGACTGGCCGAGGTCATCGAGTTGACCGACCACCGCTGGTACATCGGCACCCAGTACCACCCCGAGTACTCCAGCACCGTCCTCAACCCCCACCCCCTCTTCATGTCATTCATCGCCGCCATCATCAACCATCCAGCATAGGCTGGAGGGAGTTGTAAGTTTCAAGTTGTAAGTTTTAAGTATGGTTACTGTTGACTGAAAACTTACATAGAATGACTTACAACACATGCTATAACCGATATAACTGGAGCCATAATATGAAATCAAGCGATTTTAGAGAGTTGAAAGTTTGGCAAAAAGCAATGGACCTGACGGTTGAGATTTACTCGATTGTCAAGTTGTTGCCGCAGGAAGAGACTTATGCTTTATCCGGACAGATGCGTCGAGCAGCGATTTCAATACCCTCAAATATTGCTGAGGGGCAAGGTCGTGACACCCTGAAAGAATTCATCAGATTCCTTTCAGTCGCTCGTGGTTCGCTCCGGGAATTGTCCACCCAATTAGAGATTTGCGAGCGTGTTGATTATCTGGAGCAATCACGCACTGTCAAATCCAAAGAATTGATGGAAGAAATAGATAAGATGCTCAACGCACTGTCTAAATCGCTCCTACCCTTTTAACCCCCCCCCAGTCAATACAACTTAAAACTTACAACTTACAACTTAAAACTTACAACTAAAAAAATATATGGACAAGAACACTTTTTATGCTTTGTTGCTCATGGGACTGGTCATGTTCGGCTTCATGTGGTTCCAGCAACCCAGTGAAGCCGAGATGGCGGAGTATCAACGACAAGTGGACTCGATCGAGGCCGCCCAAAAGGCACAGCAGGCCATCGCCAGCTCCACCGGCAACGTCGATACCCTCTCCACCGACGAACTGACCCACCTCAAGAGCGTGCTCGCCAACATGCCACAGGACAACGCCACCATCAACAACGAGGGCGTCATCCTCTCGCTCAAGGACGGTGAGCTCGACGGCACCGTCACCGTGGGCGACACCACCGTCACCTGGAGCGAGATCGCAGCAACCTCCAGTGCCAACCCCGCCGTACACAACCTCGCCGTGCAGGCCGTGCAACGGGCTCTCGACGTGTATGCCAAGAATGGCTCCTTTGCCGCTTCCCTCACCGGAACCGAGAGGATGGTCACCATCGAGAACGACTCCCTCAAGGTGGAACTCAGCACCAAGGGGGGCATCATCGCACGTGCCACCCTCAAGGGCTACAAGACCTACAAGTCCCCACAGCTGCTGCTCTTTGACAAGGGTGACAACGACTACAGCTTCACCCTGAGCAACAACACACAGCGATTTGAGACCAAGAACTTCTACTTTGAGCCACAACAGCTCAACGACAGCACCGTGCTCATGAACCTCAACCTCGAGGGCGGAGCACAGTGGGGACTCAAGTACACGCTGGTGCCCGGCAGCTACATGGTGCGCATGGAGATGGTACAGAAGTCCATGACACGCCTCATCCCCCTCAACATCAACATGGTGGACCTCGACTGGCACCAGAAGATCTCACGACACGAGTTTGGCAAGACCTTTGAGGAACGCAACAGCGGCATCTACTACAAGTTTGCCGGCAAGGGGGGCGACGTGAAGCACACCAGCGAGAACGGCAACGACGAGAAGGAAATCAAGGAAAAACTCAAGTGGGTGGGGGCCAAGAACCAGTTCTTCTCCACCGTCCTCATCGCCGACAGCGTCTTCTCGACTGCACAGTTGACCAGCAACGCGACCAACGACACGCCCGACTATGACAACTACCTCAAGGACATCAACGTCCACACCATGGTGCCCTACTCCAGCGACAAGCCCGTGCCCGCGTCGTTCTACTTCTACCTGGGCCCCAACCGCTACTACATGCTCTCGAGCTACGACAAGTTCTCGCCCAGCGAGGACCTGCGCCTCACCCACCTCATCCCGCTGGGATGGAAATTCTTCCGCTGGATCAACACGGGCGTGATCATTCCCGTCTTCCACTGGCTGGGCAAGTTCACCACCAACTATGGACTGATCATCCTGCTGCTCACGCTGCTCATCAAGCTCATCCTGTCACCGCTCACCTTCAAGACCTATATCTCGCAGGCCAAGATGCGCATCCTGGCCCCCGATATTGCCAAGATCAACGAGCAGTACCCCAACCAGGAGGACGCCATGAAGAAGCAGCAGAAGACCATGGAACTCTACCGCCAGGCTGGAGCCAATCCCATGGGTGGATGCCTCCCCATGCTGCTGCAGATGCCCATCCTCATCGCCATGTTCACCTTCTTCCCCTCCTGCATCGAGCTGCGAGGGCAGTCCTTCCTGTGGGCCAACGACCTGAGCGCACCCGACAAGATCCTGGAGTGGAGCGGCAACATCCCCATCCTCTCCAGCCTGCTGGGTAACCACTTGAGCCTCTTCTGCCTGCTCATGACGGTGACCAACATCGTTTACACTTGGCTCACCACCAAGTCGCAGCCCTCATCCAACTCCATGCCCGGCATGAAGTGGATGATGTACCTCATGCCGCTCATGTTCCTGTTCTTCTTTAACAGCTATGCCGCTGGTCTGAGCTACTACTACTTCATCTTCACCCTCATCACCATCGTGCAGACCTACGTGAGCCGACTGTTTGTCAGCGAGGACAAGGTGCGCGCCACCATGGCGGCCAACGCGGCCAAGCCCAAGAAGAAATCCAAGTGGATGCAGCGACTCGAGGAGGCCCAGCGCCAGCAGCAGGCCCTCCAGCGCCAGCAGCAGCAACGTTCAGGCAACGCCAAGCGCCGCCGCTGAGCCTTTTCTGTCAGACAACAATGACAACACTATGTTAGACTACAAGAACAGCCATCTGTTAGTATCTCTGATAGCATCTATCATTGTCTATCTATTTGTCACTGTTGTCTGAAATAATTGGTATGATAATTGCAACCTTTTGGCGATGTCATGCGTCTAACAGATGCAATTACTAACCCATTAAAAGATAAAAGCATGTATATCCATCAGTGTCCCGAGTGCGGGAAGCAGTATAGCACTCAAGAGAAAGTGAACCGAGTGAAGTGCCCCTATTGCGGGGCCGAGACCAATGTGTCCTACTCTGAGCACGAGCAGCAAGACCGCTGGCAGGAATTCTATAACCAGCAGCGGGCCGGAAATCCCATCGACAGCGTGTTCAACAACGGACCCTCGGGCAAGAGCCGTGGCATCGCTGGACTGCTGGCCATCCTCATGGGATGGTGTGGACTCCATTACTTCTACATCGGCAAGACATCGGCTGGCGTGCTGTTCCTGCTCATTGCCATCCTCTCGTGTGGTCTGCTGGCCACCATCACCACCATCGTGTCCATCATCCAGGGGGTGCTCTTCTTCACTTCCACCCAGGAGGAGTTTGAGGCCCGGTGGGTCAACTCGCCCAGCAATGTACCGTTCTTCTAGTGACATCGCAATTTGATTGCCTATGGGTAGAAACCGGAATAGAACACAACCCGACTACATCAAGTGGCTGCTCCTGCTGGGGGCGGCAGCACTTGTTGTGGCCGGTGGCAGCTATCTGTTCTGGCACTACATCTTGCCTCACTCGGTGAGCGTGGACCGCTTTAGATACCCCGTGGCAGGTATCGATGTGTCCAAGCACAACGGCATCATCGACTTTGAACAGGTGGCGGCCGATGACTACCAGTTTGTCTATATCAAGGCCAGCGAGGGAAAGACCTACCGCGACGAGGCGTTTGAGCGCAACTACAATGGCGCACGCGACGCGGGATTGATGGTGGGTGCCTATCACTTCTTTCGCAAGAACCGCACCGGTGAGGAGCAGGCGGCCAATCTGCTGGCCGCCATCAAGGGGAAAACCCTGGACCTGCCCCTGGTCATCGACCTCGAGGATGACTGGGGAAACGGTGCCACCACCAGCCGCGACACGGCATTGAAGCGGGTGCTCGACATGATTGCGGTGTTGAGCGACAGGGGATATGATGTGATGATTTACACCAACCTGGATGGCTATCAAAAGTACTACATGGGCATGCTGGGCGACCACGACCTGTGGCTGTGCTCGTTCACCAGCCCCGATATGCTCAAGGACAAGCCGCACCGCTTCCAGCAATTCAGTCACGAGGGTACCGTGGCGGGCATCGAGGGTGACGTCGACCTGAACGTGTGGCGCGGCAGCAAGCGCGACTGGCTGCAATACCTGGAACAAGTCAAGCAACCTGATAATTGATAATCCCTTTTTTCCACATTGATGATGAGAAACCTAACGTTACACTCCATGGCTGCCAGGATGGCACTGATGATGCTGATGCTCTTCACGGGATTGACGGCTACTGCTACGGTCTATACCTGGAGCCGGTACAACCTGTCATTTGAAACCCCCGACGGGGGATTTGTCACCTTCAACAGTCCCACACGATTTGAGGTGCAGTGGGAGGACATGGTCATGACCGTGCAACTCTATAGCAAGGACCGGGGCGACGAGAAAAAGATGCTCAACGAGAACCTGCAGCGCAAGGCACTGGGATTCAGCATGTATGACCTGCATGACGGCAAGATCAAGGTTAAGGGCTTCAAGAAAACCTATAGCATCGACGGTACCATGCCCGATGGCTCGAGAGCCATTATCGCCGACCTCGTCTCCAAGAAGCAGAACCTCATTGTCGAGGTCACGGTCAACTACTTGTTTGGCAACCGCGAGACCGTCGAGGACATGATCAAGAGCTTTGCCGAGAACAAGCAGCAGCAACCCAACCATGAGCGCAAGCACCAGAAGGTGCAGCCCAAGCACAAGGCCGACAAGGAGAAAAAGACGCAGCCGCAACAGCAGCGGCCCGCACGCAACGAGAAACTCTATGACGCCTAGCCCGGGAATCGATAACTATAACCCAACCACAAGAAACCGATAAAAATAGAGAGAATGGAAATGAAAAAGACTTTAAGATTGGCTGTGGCGATTGCCGCCATGATGGCAATGGCCATGAATGCGGCCGCCCATGATGGCGACCAGCCCGACGAGCAGCCGGGAATGATGTATGCCCCCCTGGTGTATGAGAACCACGAGGCCACAGCGGCCGATGGGCAGGAAACACCGTCGGCAACGGCTCCCTACAGCTTGGATGCCGGTGACCAGTGGCTGCAAGATGCTATGGGACAGGCCAGCCGCACCAGGCAACTGCGGCACCGGACAATGATACAGAACCCCCAGCTCGTGGCCTATAATGCCAACCGCCTGCCCGAGGCTCCCCCCGAGGGCGTCATTGCCGGTGACCCGCGACAGGCAATGCTCTCGATTGTGCCGGCTCAGGTCGCTGTCGATGAGGTGACACCACCCGCAGCCCCGGCACAGCCGCTGCACAACTGGCTGCACGTCTTCAACGCTTCGCTGCAGTTCACCCAGGCCTACATCAGCGGCAACTGGTACCAGGGCGGTGAGAACAACCTGGCACTGCTCGCGAGCCTGAACTGGAACTGCAACCTCAATCAGGACCTGCATCCCAACTGGTTGTTCAACAACGCCTTGTCCTATAAGCTCGGCATCGCCACTACCCACGGCGACAGCATCCGCAAGTATCTCATCAACGAGGACAACTTCCTGTTCACCTCACAACTGGGTTACAAGGCGGTCAAGAATTGGTACTACAGTGCCATGCTGCAGTTCACCACCCAGTTCCTGAATAACTACAAGGTCAATACCCGCACGATGACCGCTGCCTTCCTCTCGCCCGCCGAACTCAACATCGGTCTCGGTATGACCTACAGCCTCAAGAAGGCCGACGACCGCATGTTCACTCTGGCCATCGCTCCCATCTCCTATAACCTGAAGTACTGCCGCAACATCACCGATATCGACCCAACACTCTTTGGCATCGATGCCGGCAAGCACAGCAAGAGCACCGTCGGTAGCAACTTTGAAGCCAAGCTGCTGTGGCGCTTCAATCCCAGCGTGATGCTCACCTCCAGGTTCTACATGTTCACCAACTACCAGTATGTACAGGGCGATTGGGAAAATACCCTCGACTTCAATATCGGCAAGTATCTGACCACTCAGTTCTACACGCATCTGCGCTTTGACCGTTCGAGGCCTCGCGACAATGACTGGAACTACTGGCAGTTCAAGGAAATCCTGAGCCTGGGTGTCATCTATCGCTTTGCAACGGTGAATTAATGTGTTGAGAATGAGGCAACTGGCTGCTATATTACTGGCTCTGGCACTGCTGCCACTCGTGGCGGTAGCGGCCGATGTGCCCAGCAAGTCGGTCATCATCAACGGGCTTGACATCGATTCGATGCGGGTGCGGCTCGATGAGACCGACGTCCAGCCACTGGAGGGCATCTGGTACTATCCTAACGAGGAGATGACACTGGGCATCGAGCGCTACAGCGGCAGCCACAACATCGGGTACCGCATCATCCTGCTCGACTCGCCCGACATCAACGTGATGCCGGGTACGGTCATCGGATACATCGCAGCCAGTGCCGTCGACAGCAAGTACCAGCTGTGGCTTTACAGCCAGCGCGACAAGTTCACGCTCAAGAAGCCGCTGGAGTGTGTCGCAACGCTCAACAAGGAGGCGACAACCTTCACATTTGACCCGCCGCGCTGGAAGGTGAAGGTGCGATTCAACATCGCCCGTTTCCTGCCCACACTGTTCAGGGGGGTCAGCATCATCCCCGACAAGACTGGAGAGAATCTGCCGGTGGGATTCCGCAAGATTTATCCCGAGTGGGGTAATGGTGCGCCGTTTAACCGCATACGCTACCTGTGATGAGACATTGTAGTCAACATATTTTAACTTTCCCGACCCTACTTGTGATATTGATCATGTCGCTGGTAGTCAGCTCAATGGATGCTCGCACGCGCACCACCCGCAAGCACTTGCAGTCGCTTGAGGTGCCGGTCGCTCCTCTCGAGGTCCAGGACAGCCTGCTGCCCGACGGCATGGCGCAGATCGACCCTGGCGACGTCACGCTCAAGGGGTTCAGCAAGCGGGCCAGTGATGCCAGGGAGTCATTCTTTGTCACCAATCACACGGCCCACCGCATGAGTGCCGTCAGGCTGCTGCTGCGATACACCACAATGAGTGGCGAACTGCTCACCCAGCGGCTTGTCAACGTCCCGGTCAGCCTCAAGCCTGGCGAGACCAGGCTCGTCGAGGTCAAGTCATTTGACGTGCAGCGGCTGTTCTACTACTATGCCGGGCCCAAGCCGCGCAAGCAGGCAACGCCTTTCAAGGTGGCCTATCGGCTTGCGGGCTATGACATCCCGGTGGGCAACTGAAGCAGAAATCCAATAATATGAATTATAATAACTAATCAAAACAATTCAACAAAGATGAAGCATCTCACAATCAAACTGATCTCGGCCGCATTGCTGGCTCTTGCCGGATGGACTGCCGCCGATGCTTGCACCAACCTGCTGGTGGGTAAGAACGCCAGTGCCGATGGCTCGACCATCATTACCTATGCCGCCGACAGCCACACGCTGTTTGGTGACCTCCAGTATCTGCCGGCCGCCGACCATGCTCCTGGCTCAATGCGCAAGATTATCGACTGGGACAGCGGCAAGCCACTGGGAGAAATCCCCGAGGTAGCTCACACCTATGCCGTGGTGGGTAACATGAATGAGCACCAGGTCACCATTGCCGAGAGCACATGGGGTGGACGCGAGGAGCTGTGGGACACCACGGGCAACTCCATCATCGACTATGGCAGCCTGATGTATATCGCCCTGCAGCGTTCCAAGACTGCACGTGAGGCCATCAAGTGGATGACCGACCTGGTGGCCAAGTACGGCTATGCCAGCGAGGGTGAATCCTTCTCGATCGGTGACCCCAACGAGATCTGGATCATGGACATGATTGGTAAAGGACCTGGTGAAATTGGTGCCGTCTGGGTGGCCATCCGCATCCCCGATGACTGCATCGCTGGCCATGCCAACAATCCGCGCATCTGGAAGTTTGACATGAAGGACAAGAAAAACGTCATGTACAGCAAGGATGTCATCTCGTTTGCCAAGAAGAAAGGACTCTACACCGGCAAGGACGCTGACTTTGCCTTTGCTCCAGTCTATCAGAAGTTTGATGCCGGCGCACTGCGCGGCTGCGACGCTCGCGTGTGGAGCTACTTCAACCGTTTCCACAAGGGCATGGATGCCTATCTGCCCTTCATCATGGGCAAGACCCGTGCCGACGCCGACGTCATGCCACTGTACATCAAGCCCGACCGCAAGGTCAGCGTGCGCGACATGCAGGAGATGATGCGTGACCACTTTGAGGGAACGCCGTTCGACATGACCAAGGATGCCGCTGCGGCTACGGCCTATGGCGTGCCTTACCGCTGGCGTCCCATGGACTTTGAGGTCGATGGCGTGAAGTACAGCCAGGAGCGTGCCATTGCCACACAGCAGACGGGCTGGGTATTTGCCGCACAGATGCGCTCTTGGTTGCCCGACGAGGTGGGTGGATGCTTCTGGTTTGGCGTTGATGATGCCAACACCGCCGTCTTTGTTCCCATGTATTGCAGCATCACCCGGGTGCCCGAGAGCTACCGTCATGGCAAGGCCGACATGTATACCCTGGACTGGGACTGCGCATTCTGGGTCAACAACTGGGTGGCCAACCAGGCCTATCACCGCTATTCACAGATGATTGGTGACATCCGCAAGGTGCAGGGAGCCATCGAGGACAACTTTGCCAAGCAGCAGTCGGTCATTGAGGCTGAGGCTACCTCGCTGCTCACTACCGACCGCGATGCCGCTATCCGCCTGTTGACCAACTACTCGGTCAATGCGGGACAGGATGCCACCGCACGCTACAAGAAGCTGGGTGAGTACCTCTTTGTGAAGTACCTCGACGGCAACATCAAGAAGGAGAAGGACGGCAAGTTCCAGCGCAACGAGTGGGGAACGCCCGCTTCGCCCACATTTGCCGGTTACACCCAGGAATACTATGACATGCAGGTCAATGACCTCGATGGCCGTGGCAAGGTGCTCAAGGTCGAGGAACCCGTCTGGTTAGACGAGAAGGACAAGAAATGACGCACCGGCAACCGACTACTTGCCAATAACTAAAAAAGCCGCATCGATATCACATCGGTGCGGCAATTTATTTCTGTTTACTTACTTTGTTGCCTAGATATAATCAACTAATAACTAATTCACTTTATCACGTTGCAAAATTACAACTGCTGCCATGGATGGGCAATCGCTAAAATCGGCCAAATTTGTCATCTTTCATCATCATTTTGGGGGATTCTGGGTGAGAAGGTGTCCATTTTTTTGTCAGAAATCAAGTTTTTTTGATTATTCCTTTCTTTTTTGTTCTTTTTTCTTGCTCACTGTTGAGTCATTATTGTATTTTTGTGAACAGGAAATAACTTTAAAGGATTACGATTATGAGAAGATTATCTTTAATGCTTGCCGTTATGATGCTTGCATTGGCATCACAGGCTCAACTCTTGTGGAAAGTGAGCGGTAACGGGCTGGCACGCCCCAGTTACATCATGGGCACCTACCACTTTGCCCCAGCATCAATGATAGACGAGATTCCCGGAATGAAGCAGGCCCTTGAGGGCTGTGATGTGGTCGTGGGAGAGATTGATAAGCAGGAGATGACGAGCCCCGACGCGCAGATGAAGATGGGCTTGGCCATGATGGCACCTGCCGACAGCACCCTCGACAAGCTCTTTTCTCCCGAGGATTATGCTACGGTCGAGAAGGTGTTTGACAAGTACATGGGTGCGATGGGAATGAAACTCAGCCAGATGAATATGCTCAAGCCCAGTGCCGTCAGCTTGCAGATGCAAGCCATGCAGGCCTTGAAACATTTCCCCAATCTCAACGAGAATGAACTCATTGACATGGCGGTGCAGACGCGTGCCAATGACTTGGGTCGTCCGTCAATAGGCCTTGAAACTTTTGAGGAACAAGTGAAATTGCTCTTTGACATTCCGTTGAAGGAGCAGGCCGAAGGTTTGCTGAAGGCCTGTCAGAAGGACGATCTCTTTGAGGTGCAGTCATCGGCACTTGCCGAGGCCTATATGGCTCAAGATCTTGCCAAGATTGAGGAAGTAATGACCGATGCATCCATTGGTGGTGATGATGCCCAGGCAATGGATGCTCTCATCTATGACCGCAACCGCAGCTGGGTCGAGAAGCTTGATAAGATGATTCCTGAGCGTGCTGCGCTGGTATGCGTCGGTGCCGGTCACCTGCCTGGTGACCAGGGACTGTTGCAGCTGCTGCGCGACCGTGGCTACACCGTTGAGCCCATGCGGTAACCCCGCGCCACCAGCTCAATAAAAAACAATAAATACAATAACAACAATTGACTCGAAATGACCGATTTGTGGTTATTGTATTTTTTGTTTTCCTTTTGTCGATATGGGCTATACCTCAACAAAAAACCAATAAAATTTGTTTTTGTCTGTGGCTTGCAGTATCTTTGTCGCATTATTCAACAAAACGACTTTTAATTTTGGACCCTGACCCGTTATCGTGCCTGTTATCGGTACTCTGCACAGCGAGCGGACATCCGCTTGTCACTTTCAACACACCCTCAACAGGGAGCATTATCGCCATTATCGTCGCCATCTTGGGCTTGTTCCTGTCGGCTTTCAACTCTGGCAGCGAGATCGCCTATTTCTCGTTGCGTCCCGATGACATCGACAATATTGAGGATTCTCACCGCCGCGAGCGTGTGAGGCAGCTCCTGGCAATACCCGAGAAGCTGCTGGCCACCATCCTGGTGGGCAACAACCTGGTCAATATCATGATTGCCATTGTGTTGAACTATGCGATGAACCAGATCTTTGACTTCAATAGCTCGGTGCTCGACTTTGTGGTGCAGACGGTCATCCTGACCTTCCTGATTTTGCTCTTTGGCGAGGTGATTCCCAAGCTGTATGCCACCAACTTCAACGTCAAGTTTGCAGCAATGGTCTCGGCTCCCCTCATGGCCGCAGTCAAGTTGTTCTCGCCGCTCACGGTTCTGCTGGTGCGCAGCACGAGTCTGGTGACCAAGGTGGTTCCCTCACAGACCGAGGAACTCTCGGTCGATGACCTCACTCGGGCTCTTGAAGTGAGCGAGGTGAAGAACCCCGACGAGAAGGAGCTGCTCGAGGGCATTCTATCGTTTGGCGACAAAACGGTGAGCGACATCATGCGCCCGCGCATCGATGTGGTCGACATCGACCAGGATGACGATTTCAACGAGGTGGTGCGCAAGGTCATCGATACAGGCTACTCACGCATGCCGGTCTATGAAGAAACGCCCGACAACATCAAGGGAATCCTCTATGCCAAGGACCTCTTGCCCTACATCGGCCATCGTGACAAGTCATTCAAGTGGCAGACGCTCATGCGTCCGGCCTATTTTGTTCCCGAGACCCGCATGCTCAACGATTTGCTCGAGGACTTCCGCATGAAAAAGATGCACATGGCCATCATCGTCGACGAGTTTGGCTGCACTCAGGGCATCGCCACCCTCGAGGACGTCCTGGAGGAGATTGTGGGCGACATCAATGACGAGTATGATACCGAGGAGAAGTTCTATAACCGCATCAACAAGAACACCTGGATGTTTGATGGCAAGACATTGTTGAGTGACTTTGCCCGCGTCCTGGACATCGATGAGGAGGAACTGGGCGAGCATGCCGAGGAGGCCGAGACCATCGCCGGATTCCTGCTCGACATCAAGGGCGAGTTCCTCAAGGAGAAAGAAGTCGTCAATTACGGCCGTTTCACCTTCACTGTCATCAAGGTGGTAAAGTACCGCATCGCCAAGGTCAAGGTTACTATTAATGAGGAATAGACTTTAGGAGTTAGGCTTTTGGCTTTTTGGCACAGGATTTGCAGCATGAGTGGCAGCTAAACCAATTCATGTGTCAAGGATGACTATCAACAACATCAATCTCGACGATTACGCACAGTACTTCAACGACAGCAAGTTGTGGAAGAAACTGAGCAAAGTGGCCAAGAAGGCAGGCCGCAAGGCGGTCTATTATGTTCTTGTGCTCTACTATGTGTCGCGTGACCCGGCAGTGCCCAGGAGCCTGAAACTCAAGGTGCTGGGTGCGTTGGGCTACTTTATCCTGCCGCTGGACTTTATCCCCGATGTCATCTTGGGGTTGGGATTTACCGATGACCTGGCGGCGCTGGCGTGGGCCTTGTTCACCATGAAGAAGTACATCACGCCTGAGATTGAGCGCAAAGCCCGCGAGAAGTTGCGCGAGTGGTTCGGTCCCGAGGAGGGCGAGGAGGCCGATCTCACCATTCCTCGCTATGACCCCAACGACCCCCGCATCATCGACATTGAGGCCGAGGAGTTCTAGCCGTCTCCAGGCGGTGAACTGATGCAAGGCCATGCCTTCCAGTTCTAGATGGCAAATAAATGAGGGTGAGCAACCGTTATGGTACTCACCCTCATTCCCTTAGGGTTGGGATTTTCTTTCTCCTTTAGTTCTGTTCCTCTTGGGGAGCCTGGATCACGTTGATGTAGGTGTGACCAGCGCGGTGCTGGA
>Ga0247611_10007062_pt1 | contig 14235 bp, 21 predicted proteins | sample 177DNAGHGhighgp2_FD_192422 | JGI IMG/M metagenome (GOLD analysis project Ga0247611, IMG submission 192422) | Sheep rumen microbial communities from Palmerston North, Manawatu-Wanganui, New Zealand - 1770 DNA GHGhigh gp2 | ecosystem: Host-associated > Mammals > Digestive system > Stomach > Rumen...
TCGTCACCGCGAACCGGCTGCAAAACTATGATCTGGTCTATCCCGCCTTCATCTGCCGGGATTTTGAGCGCAACATCGAAAACCTGCGGAACTTCCTGCTGTCCCGCACCTCCTATTTCCGCCTGGAGGACAGCTACCACACCGATGAATACCGCCAGGCGATGTACGTCGGCCCCTTCGATCCGGACGTCACCCAGCGCCTCCGCGCGGCGAAGTTCGACCTGGTTTTCAACGTCAAGCCGCAGCGCTTTTTGAAATCCGGCGAGAAGCCCCGGCAGCTGGGCGCGGCTGATATATACGTCCTCAGAAATCCCACGCGATTCATCGCGCGCCCGATCCTGAGACTCTACGGCAACGGCACCTTCCGCCTGAACACCCTGAACTATTTCACGGTAACGAACAACGCCGACACCTACGTGGACATCGACTGCGAGCTGATGATGTGCCACACCGGCCCCACGGATCGCAACGCCGACGTCACCGTGCCCGGCACCGACACGCCGGTGCTGCTGCCGGGCCTCAACTACCTGCTCTTCACGGGATTCACCGACATCTACATCACGCCGAGGTGGTGGATCGTATGATTCCGATTCTTTACGAGCGCGGCGAGACCGCCTTCACCTCCAACGGCCTGGGCCGTCTGCCGGATTGCGGCATGTGCCAGGTCACCGAGGAGCGCAACGGCATCTTCGAGGTGCAGTTCACCTACCCGGTCACCGGGCACAACTACGAAAACATCCGGGAGGGCCGCATCATACTCTGCACCCACGACGAAAGCGGCGTCGCCCAGCCCTTCGACATCTACGCCCGCACCCAGCCCATTGACGGCGTGGTGACCTTCTACGCCCACCACATCAGCTACCGCTTGAGCCGCATCATCCTCAAGCCCTTCACGGCCACCAACTGCCCCGCGGCGCTGGCCGAAATGCAGACGCAGACCTATAACCCCAACCCGTTTACGTTTTGGACGGATAAAACGAGTTCCGGCAGCTTCAGCGTCACCGTGCCCCAGCCCGTCCGCGAGGCCCTGGGAGGCCAGGCGGGCAGCATCCTGGACGCCTTCGGAAAGGGCGATTACGAGTGGGATCGCTTCACCGTCAAGCTGTGGCAGAGCCGCGGGCGGGAGACGGGCGTCACCATCCGCTACGGCGTCAACATGACCGACTACAACCGGGATATCAACTATTGGGAGGCGTACAGCGGGGCCGTACCCTACTGGACCGACCCTGAGACCGGCGAAATGGTCACCCCCGGCGTGGTGTATGCCGAGGGCTATGACGCATCCAACGCCGAGGTGATCGCCATGGACCTGTCCGAGGAGTGGGAGACCAAGCCCACCGAGGCGCAGGTCAGCGCCCGAGCCCTGAAGCGGATGCGCGACAACAAGTCATGGCTGCCCACCGACAACATCACCGTCAGCTTCGCCCAGCTGTGGCAGACCGAGGAGTATGCCGCCGTGGCGCCGCTCCAGCGCTTGCGCCTGTGCGACCGCGTCAATGTGGTCTATGGCCCCGGCGGCGTGGCGGTCAACAATGTGCAGATCATCCGCGTGGTGTGGGACGCGCTGCAGGATCGCTACGACAGCATGGAGCTGGGCACCGCCCGGGCGTCATTCGAGCAGATGATCCGGCAGGAGGTCACCGACGAGGTGCTCAAGATCGTGCCGACCAAATCCTTTTTACAGGCCGCCATCGATTACGCCACCGACCTCATCAATGGCGGGCTGGGCGGGCACCTGGTGGTCAATACCGACGCCGACGGGCATCCCAATGAGCTGCTGATCATGGACACCGACGACATCAGCAACGCCGTGAACGTCTGGCGCTGGAATCTCAACGGCCTGGGCCACTCCCACAACGGCTATAACGGGCCGTTTGACGACGTCGCCATCACCATGGACGGCAAGATCAACGCGAGTATGATCGTGACCGGCTTCATGTCCGCGGCGCGCCTCAGGGGCGGCACCATCGACGGTGAGAGCGTCAACGCGAAGCTGTTCAACATCATCGACGCTGACGGGAATGTGATCGCGTCATTTAACGATACGATCACCATAGGGCAGGAATCGGCGGCATACATGCAGATGGATTACCGTTCATTCAATCTGTTTGATAGTGATGGAGATAATTTCCTGTCATTTGGAGATGCCCGTGGCACGGATGGCCTTGCATTATGCACCGATACGTTTATAGCAAACGGCGCAACAAGCGTATATAATGCAAGCGCACAGGTAGTATCTATTATAAGCGTATTGGTAGATGGTACACCGCCAACAAGTTATAGATATGATCCTGCCCCCGGTGATTACGGCTGGTTTGTTATCTCACCATTGTCCGCCAAAGGTAGTCTTGTTGAAGTAACGTATAAAACCAATATGTCGATCACGCATTATGATTTGGGATATCGTGCGCCAAATACATCACAAGGCAATCTATCGGTGATTGAAGGAAGGAATAATACCGCGAGTGGTGCATTGTCGCATGCAGAAGGCAACAACACTTCCGCATTGGCACAAGGCAGCCATAGTGAGGGTCATAACACACAGGCAAAAGGTGAGTATTGCCATGCCGAAGGAGAATATTCACAAGCAACTGGAGATGCATGTCATGCCGAAGGCTATGGGACCATGTCGGGAGGCGTAGGAAGTCATGCCGAGGGGGAAAGGACATCGGCGCAGTCAGTTGCATCTCATGCCGAAGGTATCGAAACGGTAGCAAATCATGTCGCTCAACATGTGTTTGGAATCAAAAATGTAATACCATCAACCGGAGATTATGTTGAAATTGTAGGTGGCGGCAACCAAATAAGCGCTAACAGGGTGAATATTCGCACACTGTCATGGGCAGGGAATGAATGGATCGCCGGCACACTCACCCAGGCATCCGACCAACGCTTGAAGGACGAGTGCGGCGAAGTCCCGGATGTGTCCGGCATCAAGGCGCGGATGTTCAAGTGGAATGACAGGAAACTGCGCCATGACGACAAGGTGCATCTCGGATATTTTGCTCAGGACGTCGAAAAGGTCGCGCCCTATCTGGTGGCAGAGGACGACATGGGCTACAAGTCATTGGATTACATCGGATTCCTGGTGGCGAAGGTGGCCAGCCTGGAGGCCCGCGTGGCACAGCTTGAAAAGGAGGGATAGTCGTGTACACTTTAAACACTTTCCTGCTCGGGCACGAATTGCGCCTCTATGAGACGCAGATACTCGCATCCGGCAGCGTGGCTTTTGATAAGGTGCATTTTGACTTTGACGACAACTGGGCGGGCCTCAGCAAGGTGGCGCTTTTCTGGGGCGCGGATGGCAATGCCTACGGATCCATGGTGGACGCCGATGGCACCGCGGTCGTCCCCTGGGAGGCGCTGGCCACTGGCGGCAGGATCAAGTTCGGCGTGTACGGCGTCACCGGCAGCGGCGACAATGCCGTGCGCGCCACCTCCACGCTGATCCACTACAAGCTGCCCGAGGGCGCCTGGACCGAAGACGGCCAGCAGCCCACGCCAGCCGAGCAGACCATCATCGAGCAGGCCATCGCCGCCATCCAGTCCGCCGTCGAAAACCTGGACCGCGAGCCGATCATCCGCGATGGCATCTGGTACACCTGGGATATCCACGCCGACGATTACGTCAGCACCGGCGTCCCTGCCACCGGCCCAAAAGGCGATACGGGCGACGTAACGCCCGCCGCCCAGCAGGCCGTCAGCGACGCCCAGGCCGCCGCCAAGGCTGCCAGCGGAAGCGCCACAGCCGCCAGAGGTTCGGCTAATTCCGCAAGCGCTTCCGATGGAAGCGCGTCTGCAAACGCACTGAAAGCCGAGGGCTTTGCCGTAGGTCAGCAAAACGGTGTAGACGTGGGTGTTGATTCCCCATACCGGGAGAACAACGCCAAATACTACAGCGAACAGGCGGCGGCGAGTGCGGCGGCTGCGGCAATACACAACATGGGCGTAAGCGTTTCCGGGACGGCGCTTGTGTTTACGAGTATGACGTGATTGGGGGGAAAGGTTGAGATGGCGATTATCGATTATATTATATTCAACGGAACCCGGCTTGATATTCAGGACACCAAATCGACAGTTAATGCGCTGCTACTGCATGAGGTAATCCCGGACACTGTACAGTCGATCACCTTTGACAGCGCTGGCAACGTATCCACCATCACGCATGTACGCAACAACACCGCGATCCGGACAGATACGTTTACGTTTAGCGCGGAAACCATCACGGAAGTGCGGACGTTGAGCACCGGTGAGAGCCTGACAATCGTCACCAACACCACGACACTGCAAACAACTGTCACCTATGCGGCGGCATAAAGGAGGAAAAAGTTATGGGTGTATCAATTTGGGAGGGCAACAAAGCCCAAGGCATGATTGATGTAGGAAAAAAGATGGTCGGAAGCATCGACCGTCAAAACCTACTCCTGGCACAAATGCTTCAGATTGGTGAAGCTACACCCGCGGCAGAGCTTGCCGAGATTCACAGGATCGTGCAGGCGGGTGAAGCGCCGCTGGTGTTTTCCATCGGCGATCAGCTTATGCTCAATTACAACGACGGCACCAACTCCTACGTGCTGCCGTGGGACATCGTGCATTTTGGAAATGTGGAGTTGCAGGACGGCGAAATCGTCCCGGGTATGTACCTGCAAAGCCATTACGCAATGCAGGGCGTGCAGTTTGATGCTTCGGAGGCAATTTACGTGGCGACTGCCGCGATGGCTCCCGGCACATACTACTTCACCATCGGCACGAATTGGGGCAGTAACTGCGTCGCCGGGAAATCATACTACTTTGAGACCACGACTGAAATCCCGGAAGGCGGGCAGATCGTTGTCGGCAAAAACAACGATTTTTACACATGGGGTGCGCCTGATATAAGCCCGACAAACTGGCGCGTGCATACTTTTGCAAGCGCGGCGAGCATCACCCCGCTGGACACCAACCTGACGCTGACCGAGGGGGAGAGCGGGACGAGCCTGGGAACTATCGCGTCAAATATCGTCTACGGCACGGACAACCCGAACAACTTGCAGCGTGCGGGCTATGGTTATAACCGCTGGAGCCAAAGCGGCATGCGACAGTGGCTTAATAGTGTCGCGGCGGCGGGGGCGTGGTGGTCTGCGAAAAACGTGTTTGACCGGCCTCCCCAACAGCTTTCCACGATTCGCGGGTTCATGGCGGGCTTTGATGATGCTTTTTTGAACATCATCAAGCCCGTAAAGGTGACCACGGCCTTGAACGGCGTCACGGACAGCGCCATTGGCACGAGCGAGAACACCTACGACACGTTCTTCCCGGCCTCGCTGGAACAGGAATACATTGTCCCGCAACTGGACGGTGTGGAGGGTGAATATTGGGAATATTGGAAGCAGCGTCTCGGTCTGTCCAGTCCGCAGGTGACAGGCAGCGCGGGGGCAAATCCCTACCATATCCGCTATGCGTATAACGCAAAGACCAGCGCTCAGACCGTCCGCCTGCGGTCAGCGTATCGCGGTAATGCCCATCATACGTGGAGTGTGGGCACCACGGGCAACGCCGGCAGCAACGGCGCGACGTACGCGGATAGGCCCGCCCCGGCTTGCGTCATCTGCTAATCGACCATCCCCGCCCCGCAAGGGGCGGGGCATAAAGGAAGGTGGTGCAATATGTCTGTACCAGTGCCTAACAGAGGGCAAGGAGAGCTTGAGGTCAACACGAAGGCCCGCGCCCTGACTGTATACACGCTAAAAATCCTCGAAAACGAAAAGTGGTTTCCCCAGACGCAGAGGAGATTCATTGAGAAGTTACAGGATTGCGTGATTGAGATACAGGCCCTTTGTTGGGAAGCAAACGAAATCAAAGTGAATGGCAATGAACTAAGGTATCGGCGGCGTTTGGATTTGCAGGATCGGGCAGCGGAAAAGTGCAATCGAATGGCAATGCTGATTGAAACGGCGCATCCGCTTTTCCACCTGCATGCGAAGCGTATACGATACTGGATGAATTTGACCATCACTTTGAGAAACTACATCAGGGGATGGCATGAGAAAGATGTTACCCGCTTGAAGCCCAAAGAGGCGTAGCGGTTTACATCAGGGGTGTAAGCTGTACTCAGAACGTCCGCCTGCGGTCAGCGAATCGCGGTAATGCCAATAATACGTGGAATGTGAACACCACGGGCAACGCCAACAACAACAACGCGACGAACGCGAATAGGCCCGCCCCGGATTGCGAAATGCCGCAACAAACGGTTTTGCCGTAAGCAAGATCATAGCGGCCACTGACGCAAGGAGCCGAATCCCCGGCCTTGAAAGACAGGCAAAACAATACGAATGCGATGCTCAAGACGTTCGCGCCTGCTGGGCTGTAAACGCAGGAGATTTTTATGAATATTACCGAAGAAGATGTAATAGGGTTCGACGCACTGTATGAATCCATGATGAAAACTAAGAAGGGCGTATTATGGAAGGACTCTGTGGCGGCATACTATCATCGTGGCATAGAGAGAACCGAAAAGCTATGTGAACAGCTACACACCGGGCAGTATAGACCACACCCGCCGAAGCACTTCAAAATCACCAGCCCGAAACCGCGCGATATTGCGTCAATCGCCTACCGTGATCGCGTATATCAGCGCAGTTTGAACGATAACGTGGTATATCCTGTAATGACGCGCAGCTTCATTTACGATAATTGGGCGTGCCAAAGGGGTAAAGGCACAGACCCGGCGCGTGAACGCCTGAAATCGTTTTTGCAAAAGTATTATCGCAAACACGGCAATGTCGGATATGTGGCACAGTTTGATATTCACGGCTATTATCCAAATATGCGGCATGACGTGGCAGAAAACAATTTTCGGGCAAGATTGCCTGATTGGGCGTACAAGCGTGTTGAAAAGGTTTTGCGCGAACAGTATAAAGGCGATATCGGCTATAATCCGGGTAGCCAACTAATCCAGATAGCGGGTATATCTTTATTGAACGGTCTTGACCATTTCATTAAAGAACGACTTCACGCAAAACTGTATCTTCGATACATGGACGACCTGATAATCATCCATGAAAGCAGGGATAAACTTGAACAATACAAGTTAGCTATCACCACTGAATTATCAAAGATTGGCTTTGAAGTCAACCCGGATAAAACGCGCATTTACCCGATAAGCAAAGGCATTACGTTTCTTGGGTTTACTTACACTCTGACAGGAACCGGCAAGGTATATATGCAGGCAGACCCATCAAAGGTTAAGACGGGGCGCAAAAAGTACCGGCGACTTGTGGCAAAATCTAAGCGCGGCCTTGTGCCGAGGAGTAATGTCGATATGTCATTTGCGACTTGGATAAACCATCTAAGCAAGGGGAATACGGCGAAACTAATCAACAGACTGACAAGGTTTTATAACCATCTGTGGGAGGATTGATACTATGGCTACTATCATTCGGCGCGGAGTATCTCCGCAGGATCAAGCACGACAAGACAACGCTATCGCAATGGCTCAGCGCAATGCGGATATCATTGAGTATCTGGCGATGATGACCGATGTCGATATACCCACTGATGAGACGGAGGCGATTGAAGATGAGTAAGAAGTACAGCACCGTGAAAGCCGCGTATGAGCGTGGGTCATGGACTAAGACAATGGTCGCCAACGCCGTAATAAAAGGATGGATTACGGCGGCGGAATATGAGCTTATAACCGGCGAACCCTACGAGGCATAAGGCGCGTGATGGCGCGTGATGTACTGCACGAACAACAAGAACAACAGGAGGAATCACGCATGGGACTTTTTGCGTGGCTGAGGGCCCGTCTGAAAGGGCCGGAGTTTGAACCCGAATACGGGGAAGATGTCGATCACGACATCGTGATCGTGAACGGAAAGGAGCTGACCGGGGATGATCCTGAAGAAGGGCAGCGGCAGTAACAGCAAACAGGCCGTGCGGGCGCTTTCCCTGCTGCTGACGGGGAAGAAGCGGGACAGCTTCGACGCCGATCTCAAGAAGGCCGTGAAGGCGTTTCAGACGGACAGGGGCCTGAAGGCGGACGGCATCGCCGGGCCGCAGACGCTGGCGGCGCTGGCGAACACCCTGCCGGAGGTCAAGTATAAGGATTACAGCGGCAGCGCGTATGTGAAGGCCGTTCAGGCGCTGGTGAGCTGCGCTATCGACGGGCAATACAGCAAATCCACCCGGGCCAATGTCATCGCCTTCCAGACCACCGCGGGGCTTGAACAGACCGGCAACATCGCCAAAAACGACTGGCTGGCGCTGTGGGGCTGCAGCTACACGCGCACGGCAAAGCCCTCCGGCACGAACACCGTCCAACCCGTGGATTACAAGCAGGGTGACAAGCGCTGGGGCAAAAAGGTGTATACCTCCTGCGGGAACAGGAGCCAGACCATCGCCAACTCAGGCTGCGGCCCCACCTCCATGGCGGATATCATGGCCACGTGGGTGGACAGCAAGATCACCCCGGTGCAGATGTGCGAATACGCCGTGCGGCACGGCTTCCGCACCCGCTCCAGCGGCACGGCCTGGGGGTTCTTCAAGTCCATCGCCACGGCCTACGGCTTTACGGGCTTCGTGCAGACCAAGAGCATGGCCACCGCCCGCGCGGCCCTCAAAAACGGCGCCCTCGTGGTGGCGTCCATGGGGCCGGGCTACTGGACGAAGGGCGGGCATTACATCTGCCTGTGGAAGACCGACGACGCCTATATGTATGCCAACGACCCCGCCAGCGGCACCCGCAAGAGGCAGAAGCTCAGGGCCTTCGAGGAACAGCGCAAGCAGTTCTTCATCTTCTATCGGAGGGCGGCGTGAGCGCGGTGCTGGTGTGGGTGGCCTGGGCGGACATCGTCGTCAGTCACGCGCTATGGGCGCTGAGAATCGCCGCGCCGGTGCTGGGTGCCGCGCTCTTGTGGGTGGTGATGAAATGCCATGGGCGCTGATCCTGACGCTTGCGCTGATATTTTGGGCCATGGGAAACACATAAGAAGGAGGAATTGACCATGTGGGACAAGGTAATCAAGGGCATCTGCGCCGCACTGGGCGTGATCGTGGGGCTTTACGGCGAATGGACGGCCACGCTGACCATACTGGCCGTGATGATGGCGGTGGACTACGTCACCGGCTGGATGGTGGCCCTGGCGGGTAAATCGCCGAAGACTGAGGGCGGCGGACTGTCCTCGAAGGTGGGCTTCATCGGCATCGCCAAGAAGGGCTTCATCATGCTGATCGTGCTGGTGGCCACGCAGTTGGATAAGGCCATCGGTAACATTTCGATGGTCTTCCAGACCGCCACTGTGTTCTATTACATCGCCAACGAGGGCCTCTCCATCCTGGAAAACGCCGATTTGATGGGCGTGCCCTTCCCGGCGTTCGTGCGGGAAAGGCTGGAAGCCATGCGGGAGGAAAAGGATAAGCCGCCCGATGATTACAAAGACTGACAATACACCCCGGCAACGCGCCGGGGTGCTTTTTTAAAGATAGCATAATAGATGCAATTCATTGTTCATGCCATGCTATCCTTAAAATGATTAATAATCAGTCGCCATCTTCTGCGGGGACGCGGGGAAACAGTTGGATCTCAAGATTATCACCCGGGGCGCTATTTCGATAGCCGCGCTGGGTCTTTTTATATTGGACGTGATCGAGGACAGTGCGCAGGAGGGCATTGCGATCGGCTGGGGCGGAGGCGAGGTCATAGGCGCCGAGGACAGTGCGCACTTGGGGCAGAATGGAGACAACAGGATCGACGGGCGGGGGCGCGTCCAGCTTGCCGAGGGCGTCCTTTGCGGCGGCGATGCGGGCGTCGAGGTCGGCGCGGCGGGCGCGGAAGGTTTGGACATCATAGACGCCCTGCTCCAGCAGGTCGAAGAGCTTCCCGGCCTGGGCCTCCAGCGTGGTCAGCTGATCGGTGAGTTGAGCGCGGGCGGCGGCGCTCGCCGAGGCACCCGCGGAGGGCGCAGACGTCGGCGCGTCGGCGCTGGCCTGATACCGAGAAACCCAGGCGCGCAGACCGTCCAGGATGGCATTTTCGACGGCCGGGAGGTAGGTGGAGCAGGTGGGACAGCGCTGGGTCGGGCAGAAAAGGAAGTCGCCCTGCCGGTTCGGGGAGGGCTTGCGCTGCATGTGGCGTCCGCAACAGCCGCACACCACCAGCCCGGCCAGCGGGTTTGTGGTGACGGTGTTGAGGTTCTTCGGGCGCTTCGCGTGGGTGGCGAACATGCTCTGCACCTCCTTCCAAAGCTTTTCGTCGATGATGGCTTCGTGGTGGCCGTCCACCAGGATCACGTTCTCAGATCGGGGCCGGGATTTCACGCGCTTGCCGTCCTCGATGTGATAGACGGTCTGGCGCTGGTTCCACTGTACCTTGCCGATATAGACGGGATTTTGCAGCATATGCCGGATATAGGACGGCTCAAAGCGCTTGCCCATATCGGTGCGCAAGCCCATCTGGTTCAGCCGGTCGGCGATCACAGCCGCGCCGACGTCCCTGCCGTCCATGCCGTGGGCGTACCAGTCAAAGACAGCGCGCACGATCTCCGCCTTCTCGGGCACGACGTTGAGGCTCCAGCCCTTGCGCCCCTGCAGCTTGCCCCGCTCATAGCCGTAAACCGGGCGGGAACCCATGTAGCAGCCGTCCATGGCAGAGGCCAGCCGCCCGCGCTGCATGCGCTTTTTAATCATGTTGTATTCCCGACGGGCAAAAAAGAGCTTGATCTCAAAAAATTCGCTGTCACTGTCCTCTGCGGGATCATAAATCTTATCTGGCGTGATGATCAGCGTGGAGGAATATAAAAAGGATTGCATGATGACGCCCTGGTCGATGCTGTCGCCGCGGCCGAGGCGATCCACGTCCATCACCAGCACGCCGTCCCAAAGGCCCGCGTTGACGTCCTCCAGCAGCCGCCGCACCTCCGGGCGCTCGGCAATGGTGTCGCCGGAAACGATCTCCCGATAGGTCCGCGCCACGCGGATGCCCAGCCGCGCCGCCAGGTCGCCAAGGGCCTGTTCGTGCCGGGAAAGCGTCTCACCGTGGCCGAGGGCCTCCATCTCCACATCCTTGCGGGATTTGCGCAGGTAGACGGCATAGAGGCCCGAGGGGTCCAATCTGTTCATAGTCACACCTCAAAAAAGGCGCCGAGGCGCCTTAGTGATCACTTAAAACCGAGGGAAGGCTTACCGGAGTAAGGTTTGAAAATCACATCCGCATTCTCCACGATGACATAGGCCTCGGCTTTAAGGTCGAAGTCTATCTGCTCCATCGTTGCGTAAGAATCTGAACCGGCCAGCTTGATGTCCTGGCTGTAATAATAGTCCGTGCTTGTGACATCCACGGCTTTTCCCGTTTCATCCAAAGCCGTGCAGATCGTGATATAAGACCATGTGCTGGAACCGCCCGGCGCGACGGTAATTTCCCAATGTCCTGCGGGAATATCTTCGCCAACCTTCCAGACGCCGACGGGAACGGTGACTTCCTGCCACTCCTGGCTGTTCCAAATGGCAAGGTTGATCTGATCCTTCAAGGCGACGAGTTCGTCATAGCTCATGCCGGATAGATCAACCTCAGCAAAAGCAAAACTACCAACCAGTACCAGGGCGAGAACCAACAGACAGACCTTCTTCATTCAGATTACCTCCTATATACTTATGCTTGTTCTAATCAAGCACATATTCCGAGATCATTCGACCAATAGCGCCTATATCAACATTCCCTTTGAATTCAAAAGTCGTAGTAAACCCATTCGAGAACATTATATACAATTCACAGTCGGGTATCAGTTCCATGAAGCCGGGCGTTTGTATGGTGAAATACTGAATCTTTGCATATGGCAACGAGGAATAGGATTTTCTCCTGCCTGTAATTCCCTGCACATCTACAGCTATGATTCTTTTGTTCGTAAAGATGATCTGGTCACGTACGGTCTTGAAAGCCGCTACGATTTCTTCGCCGTTAATCAAAAGGCCGTTAATCTCTGATCGAACATCACTGATATTGATCGGCTTTAAATCCCATGCTGAATTCTTATTAAAGTTAATCATACTTACCTCCAACAATTCACATAGAGTTTCGAGTGCTATCAGGCTGGGTCGTCGCTGTCCGCGCCTGGGTCTGATGCCTTTTTAAGTGCATCGATTACGGCAACCGCTCGCCGCACATCCTCGATCTTCGCGTTGCGCGCCATTGAAAAAAGGATATGTCGCTCGGGGTCACGCAGAAGTTGTTCACGCAGTTCCCATAAATCCTCTTCGTCAGTTTCGTGGTCTAAAAGATCGGACATTGAGACGTTAAAAGCGTCGGCAAGTGCTTCGATGGTATCAAGATCGGGCTCACGGGTGCCATTCTCATAATTGCCTACGGCTGATCGCTTCTTTCCAATCCGATTGGCGAGGTCTGCCTGACTCATACCTCTACTCATTCGCATAGTGCGGATGGTTTTTCCTATATTCGACATCAGAATCAACTCCTGTATGTAAATTATATCACGTTGCGTGACAGATTGCAAGCAAAAAATGTCACAAAATGTGAATACTATTTAATCGATATGACACAGAATGTGGTTGACACATGACACGAAACGTGGTATTATACATATGACACAGAGCGTGGCATGGATCAAAGGAGGTGAAAACGTGAAGAGAATAGATATCAATGTAGTGGCACAGAGATTAAAGAATCTCCGCCAGGAATCCGGTAAAACCATAACCCAAGTATCTGAAGAAACCGGCATCGGTCGCACGGCATTGGCAAACTATGAAAGCGGTCTCAGGATTCCGCGTGACGAGGCCAAAGTTGTCATTGCCGAATACTACAACAGAACGGTAGACGATATTTTCTTTTCAGCATAATGACACAAATCGTGTCTTTGAGAGGTTGCGCCCGCGCCGAGGGAGGTGAACACATGGAGCCTGATAAGTTCAGCAGGATCATTTCAATCATCGCCATCATCCTATCCATTGGAGGTATAGCGATAAACCTGCTATTGCTATCGAGATTACTGACAGGATGAGCGCGGCAATGGAAGGAGGCAAGGAATATGGAAAGACGTGTTATTTATCCCGTATTGGAGGGCAAAATTGCTGAGCGTGGAATCAAAAAAAGCGCTATCTCCTCGCGCCTCAACATCACGCAGAAAGCGTTCAGGAACAAAATGATCGGAGCCGCGCCTTTTACATGGCCTGAGGTTCTGGTAATCCAGACCGTATTCTTTCCGGATATTGAAATGAAAACGCTGATGCAGCGCACAGGCGCATAACCAGGTTGCACCCGCAACCTACCTCACACAGGGCGAAGCGGCAAGCCTTTCAAATGACGAGGAGCGCCGAAGGTATGATCTTCAACGCTCCCGCTGGAAATTGTTTGCCGATCACCATCCGCACCGGCACACCCGCTGGTTTTCGGTTGACGTCGGAGTCGCGCGAACCTGGCGAATGAGCCGGGCGGGCTATCATACAACCCGCTTCTGTAAATGGCTGTGTCACTTGGGCGGTATCGGCCCCGCCTGTCCTCCCGCATTCACACCCTTGCGGGCACCGGTACGGTGAAGGTCAAAAGCTTTTTCATAAGAATCAGCCCCTTTCCGTCCCGAGAGACACACCCATTATAGGAAAAAATTTTTCCCATTGTCAATAGCGGGTTGCAGGAAAGACCGCATAACCAGGTTACACCCGCGCCGAGGGAGGTGAGAACGAGTGACCGACGTGGAGAGGATAAGGGCATTGATCCTAAAAGAGATCAAACACTGCGAACGCATGAGCAAGGAAGAAGAAAACATGATCAAGCCCGACGCGGGCAAGGTGGCGGCGCTGGCCGAGGCGATGTCCAAGCTGGTGTTTGCGTACTATGCCGACCCCATGGAGCTTCGACCGCTGAAACCGTAAAACCGCCCGCCGGTGGAGAAACGGGCCCGGCGCATAGACTTGAGGGAATGGAGGTGAGGACATGGCCATTGTCAAGACCATCAAGGCCCGCAACGGGGCGATCGTACATATTGACGACAGCTGCTGCACGGGCCTGAGCGCCGAGGAGCTTGACCGGCGCTGGGCCGAGGTAGATCGGGCCATCTGGCGCATCAACATCAACGAGGCGAAGAAAAAGGCCGCCATGGAGGCGGAGAAGGGAACGTGAAATGGAGCAGATGCGGAAGCAGGAGATCAAGGCGCTGCAAAAGCAGCGGGCGCATGAACTGAAGGAGATCGCGCGGCGTAAAAAGCGCAAGGCCGAGGTGCTGTCCAAGCGGGTGCGGGACGAGGCCA
>Ga0247611_10007064_pt1 | contig 14229 bp, 1 predicted proteins | sample 177DNAGHGhighgp2_FD_192422 | JGI IMG/M metagenome (GOLD analysis project Ga0247611, IMG submission 192422) | Sheep rumen microbial communities from Palmerston North, Manawatu-Wanganui, New Zealand - 1770 DNA GHGhigh gp2 | ecosystem: Host-associated > Mammals > Digestive system > Stomach > Rumen ...
TGGGGATTGGGGCTTGGGGCTTGGCCCCACCCCCCAGTCCCCAATCCCCAATCCCCAATCCCCAATCCCCAAGATTTTTTTTCCATTTTTTTTAATATTTATATTATAGATATATTCAATTAAAAAAATTAATAAAAAAGGTAAAATATTTATATAAAATCTCCCAAATCTTCTATAGTTATTTTGATGTCATTTTCGTGGACAAAATCTTGTTCGAAATTTTCATCTGATTCAAATTCTAAATATCCAATAGATTGGTTATCATAATATTTATTATTTAAGCATTGATTTCCATTTCCATATATAAAGACTTTTATTTTATTATCTTTTATTAAATCATTTTTTTCATCTATAATATTTTTTTCTTTGTTTTCACTTTCTTCTTCATTGTCTTCATCACCTGAATTAGATTCACTTTCACTGTTATTATCTTCAAAAAATTGTTCAATATTATATGTTATTCCGACAATATTCATTTTATTTTTAATATTTTTTTTTGAATTATTAAAAATTAATTTTCCATCTTCTGAAATATAAGCATTATTTAATATGAATCCATCAACCCATATAATTTCATTTTTATACATATTTTTATAATACTTTAAAGCTTTTTCATTCGAAGATAATTCTTCGAAAGTCTTAAATTTTGTTTGTATAAATTTAAGTATTATTCTATCAGGTGTAATCTTACTATAGTCATTGTCTCCATAATATTTTCTACAAAAATTCATTTTTAAACAATATATAAATAATTCAACATTACTAAAAATAGGTAAATGATAATAATTTAAATTACCATTTCTAATCCATTCTTTAAATAATGAAATTCTTTTTTGAATTATTTTCAGATAAATATTAGCACCTAAAGGAATATTTAGATAATTTATATTGTTATATACATTCAATAAAGGTGGAATTTTATTTTGGTTCAAATAATTAAATATCTCAAAAAATTCTTTTTTATAATTGTATTCTCCCTTTATCATATTTATTATATTCAAAATTTCCTGGTGAATTTTGACTAATTTTTTATTAAATAAAGTTAATTCATATAATAAGCTTTCATCTAATGCATTAAAATAGATTCCGAATTTATTTTTTTTAAATAACGAAGGATTGATTGTATCTTGATTTTCTAATTCTACTGAATTTTCTCTAATCAAATATGGAATTTCATTCGGAATATCTTCTTGGATTTTTAATAATAATTGGTATATTTTGTTCATGTTGAAATTCCAATTTTTTTGTTCTTTAATTTCTTCATTTATAATAGTAATATCTGAATTTATAACATTATATACATTTTTAAGAATTTCATTTCCAAATTTAATTTGATTTTCTGAATTTTCCTTAAAAGAATTTATTAACTTCAAATTTTCATATTGTGATGAATAAATATTATTGAATGATTTATATATATCTTTAAATATTAGATCGTTTTCGATTAGTAATTCTGATGTTTTTATTTGAATATCATTAATATTTAAATAAAATTCGGGCTCCATAAAATTTTTTCTTTCCAAAATATAATTAACCAATTTTTTAACTTTACATTTATCTTCTAGATTAATTTGTCTTGAAAAAATAAATGAATTATTTAAAACTTGAAATAATGATTGATAATTATAACCAGTATTTTCTAAATTCATAAAATCTTTGTACTTTTCTTCACTTTGTAATTCATTTTCGACAAAATTAATAGAATATTCACACAAAGAAAGAAAATCTTTATTTGAAAAAATAAATGGGTTTTTTAAGGGATATCTTTGTAGAATACCAAACAATAAAATATAATGAAAAATCATTTTTCTTAAAAATAGTCTCAAATAAATATTAGCATTATTAAATAATTTCACATAAATTGCATTTGACATTTTGCAAATTATATCCATTATACAATTTTTTATAGTTCCGCCATTATCTGAATTATTTATATCTTTTTCATCAAATTCTATTTTTTCAGAAATAATTCTGCATTTTTCATATATTAATTTATTTTGTACTACTTCTTTTTCATTCAAAATTAAAATTAATTTAAAATTAGATGACATTTCTTCAGATTTAAAATTATAAATATCATTTAAAAATTCAGAAAATAATTGACCTAAATATTGTGCATTTTTAATTACAATAACTGATCCTGATTTAACACTATTTTTAAATAATTCATAATCTTGTTGAGTTATATCACAATTTTCCAATAAAATTTCTTTATATTTAATTTCATTTAGAATTATAGCAGGTTGAATAGGTTGATTTCCTTCATTATCACCAGGTTTTACACTTTCTCTCAGATTATCAGTAATCTTATTATCTTTTAAAGTATTTTTTGAAGAAACTTTATTATTTTGATGTTCATCACCAGATTTAAGAGTATCTAAGGTTTTACTTTGATTTTTTTCTGATGCGCCTTGATTAAACATCTTTAAATAACAATTATTAAATAATATATTATCGAATATATTAATATCATTTTCAGGAGCAATTAATACAAGAGCATTATCTTTTCTTAAATTAAAATTTTTAAATGCTGTGATTAAGTTACAATTCTCAAAATTTTCTATAATTTTTTTACTCATGAAATTTTGGGTGTTAATTTCTTTTCCTTTTTTGTTTTTGGATTTTTTTTCTTCATCTTTTTCATCATTTAATTCAGAATTGGAAACACTTAATATATTTTGAATAAATTTATTTATAATAAATTCCTTTTTATCAGGCTTTACAATAAGGAAAAATATTAATTTAATAATTTCATTTGAATTATTTTCTAAATCTTTATCTGGAAGTACCAAATCATTTAAATAATAATGATTTTCTATATTTTCTTCTAATTTTTCACTTAAATATAAATTCCATTTTTCTTTATTTTGCTCAATATTATTTAATATATTTTGAAATAATTCTCCACATGATATATTTATTTTATTAATTAAAGTCCATTGTTTAGTTGATATATTTACTATAGGAGATTCTTTAATATCTTCTTTTTCTATTAAATCTTCAAATTCAGTATCATATAAATAATAATTATTAAATATATTCTTAAATCGTAATTGCACTTTGTTTTGGAAATTATTACAAAGAATATTTAATAAAAGTAAAAATGAATTTTTTATATCTTTATTTGTGTATATTTTATTAATTTTGTTATAGAAAAATATGAATAAAGCTTTTATATCATCATTATTATTATAAATAAATTCTTCGGTTTTAACAGGATTAAGAACAATAATATTTTCATCTAATCCTTCTTCATTATTTATATCCTCTTCTTCAATTTCTTTTTCGGCTTTTTCAGTTTCAGTATAATCAAGAACACTATTACTAGTTTCACCAGAATTTACAATTTTTTTTGTTTCTTCTTTTATTTTTCTTTTTTCTTCCTCTATTCGCTCTTTTAATATTAATGTTTTTTCATCATAAAACTCCATCAAATATTTCATTAGTGTATCAGGATTTATCAAATAACAAACTTCTAATAAATTAAATTTAAATATCCATTTAAATAATACTGAAGCATGTAGTGAAAGTTTACCATAATTATCATCCAAAGTGAATTTCTGTTTTTTGTAATTAAAATCTAATTTTTTTAAGAGATTATTTATTCTTGAGTATGATTGACATATAACTTTATATTTTTCATTTAATGATTCAGTAGATTGTACTTTATCTATATTTCCAGATATATCTAATTGTAATATAGAATTTATCATATTATTTTCTGTTTCTATTTGCATTAAAGATTGTTTTATAATATCATTTCTTAATTTTTTGAAACTATTATATGCTTGCTCATTCCTTTTTTTACATAATTCAATAAATATTTGATCTTTTATATCTTCTTTTCTTATATTGAAATTAATTATAAACATATTAAAAAATATATTTTGGTCTATTTTCATATTTTGTTTTTCTAAAGAATTTTTAAAGATATAAAGTTTAAAATTATCATTTAATTCATATTTATGTTCATCTATTACTACAAGCTTTTTATATTTGTCTCCAGTAAATCTATGATTTATATAATAATAAAAATAATAATATATTTGGTTGATATTATTTACTCCATCTATATATAAATTACCACCGTTTTTTGTACAATTTAATATTTTATCTTTTAAGTCTTGATTTTTATCAAGTGATTTCTCATTTATATTCGTAATTTGTATATTTTGAATCTTTGAAAATTCTAAATGTTCTGTTATTATTGATTTAGCAAAATGAGTATAATCTATTATAAAAGGAACTTTTTCTCTAAACATATGAATTAAAATGAAATTTTCCTTTATAAAGTCTTTATATATATTATTTGAAGAATATAAATTTTTTTCAGATCCTGATATATCTAAAATATTATACATTAATTCAACGAAATTAATATTTTTAATGTGAAATAATTCAATATTTTTATTTTCTTGATCTAAATCATGCTCTTCTGGATGTTCTTGAACATTTATAGAATTATCAATATTCTCTTTTATTATTTGTAAAATAAAATTCTTTAATTTTTGTCGATTATTATAATTCATTATAGGAGCAAAATTTACATATGAGGATATGAATATCATATAATAATCAAAGTATTTTAATATATTTTCTATTTCTTCTTTTTTATGTTTCCATGTTTCTTCGTTTTCTTTTGTTGTTTCGATAAAAGTATTATAAGTATTAATTAATAATTTATATTTATCCATTTGATTAATTATATTATTTTTATTTGTTTCTAAATTATCTATTTTATTTTGTAAATTATCTATTTCTTTATCAATATTTTTAAAATCTTCTTCATGTTTACTCATGAGTAATCTTCTTTCTTCTATATCTCTTTCTAATTTTGTTATTTCATTTCTTAATTCTAAATTATCATTATATGCTTTATAATATTTTTTAATTGATGAAAAATAATCGCAAATTAATCCTGCTAATTTAAAATTCTTATTATATTTTTCTAAACCACCATAATCTGGATTATCCGTTATTTCTTTTATTATTTCAAGAAATTCTGACATTTTTTGGGAATAATTCATATTAATAAATTTCTTTAAATGTTTTGGAGAGATATTTTTTTTAATATAATCATAATCATTTCCATTCGTATCTCCTAATAAAATAAATACTTTTTGTAATAAAAATTTTCCAAATTGGAAATTTTCCCATGTGTTTTTGCATTCAACAATATCTTTATCATTAAATTTACTAATATTTGTACCAATTTTTCTTATTGATTCTTTAAATGGAAAAAATATTTGGTTTAATTTATTAACATTTTCTTCTTTTTCTTTTTCATAATTTTTTAATGATTTTTCTTCTTCTTTTCTTTTTTCTTTTATTTTATTTTTTTCAGTATTGTTCGTATTTATTTGTTTTCTTAGTTCTTCAACTAATTTATCATTATTTCCTCTTGAAGGAGCTAAATCAGCCATTAATTTATGTTTTTCTTCAACAAGTTCTTTAGCTTTTTCGATAATTTTAAATATTTTTGAATAATTACCTAGTTTTTTCGTTAATATATCTTTGTATTTTTTATAGTTTTTGGAAAAGAATTCACACATATTTAAAAAATTTCTTTGATTAATAGGTATTTCAATCTTTATTTTCTTACTATATGATTCATATATTATTTTTACAAAATTGAAGATATCTAGTAATATATTTTTATTATTTATCAATTCTTGACTACATTCACAATTAGAAAATATTTTTGTCGATATATTTTCAAGCATATTATCATCATAATTTTTTACAAATAAAATATAAAATTTATTGACGATATTTGGATAATTTAAAAATAAAGTTCGATAAGTTGTATCATCATAATTTATAGATATTATAATTTGTAAATTATTTTTTATTCGTGATTTCATTTCTTTAATTGATAAATTTTCATCTAAATTATAAAAATTATCTTTGTCACTTTTTACTTTTTTGAAAGATTTAAATTTTTCTAATATTATATCGGGATCTAATAAAGAAGATATCAATTCAAAAATATAAATTTGTTTTTCTTCATCTAAATTATTAAAAACATCATTCTGAAAAATTAAAAATATTTTTTTGTTATTAAATACCACATCAGCCAAAGTTTTAATTATACTATCTTCTTCAAATATATCTTTAGTTTTATTTAGTAATTTATTTATATTAATATTTACATAATTATATCTCATTATATAAAGTGCAATCCTGACCAATATTTCTTTTCCAGAAAAATCACTTCCAATTAATATTAAATTTGGATATTCATTATCTAATATCCTCAATAATCTTATAATAGTATTTATCATATAATCATCATAATCATTAATTATGAAATTGAAATCTTCAGTTCCTTTTATTCCTCCATTAATATAATGATCTCCATAAAAAGATTTAATTTTAGAAATAACATAATTTTTGAAATCTGTTTTTTTCTCAACAAAAACATATTCTAATTCTTTTGGACTGATATATTTTCCTTGTTTATTTTCATTATAAACATCTAAAAAGTTTTTACAATAAATAAAAGAAGAATCGATATCTATTGAATCGAAAATATTAAGATCGATTTTATCTTGTTTAAAAGAAGAATTAAATGTATTTACTAATATATTTTTAAATTTATCTATATCTGATTTATCATTAAATTTATCTGAATATAGACAATATGATTCATATATAAATAATTTTTTTAAATATTCTGTATATTCTGTTGTGCCTCTAAATATAAATTTGTTAAATTTTTGGATTATTTTTGTTATATCTCTTATATTTATAAAATAATGTAGTTTTGAATAATTAAATTTAATTTGTTCGTTTAATAATTCAATCATTTTGAAAAGAACAGCTAAATATTGATTTGAAATAATATTAGATATATTTGGAATATATGTTCTGAAATGGAATTCCATTGTAGATTTATAAAAAGTTAAATAACTTGATTGAGTTAAATTCAAAGTGATTAAAGAAAATCGGTTAATATATCTAATGAAATCCTCTTTTTCATTATCATCATCAAATTGTGAATTATTTTCATATTCTTTACTTTGTAAAATATTATTAATATAATTTCCAGAATTTAGAACATTCAAATCTTTATAATATTTAATCATATTATCCTTATTATCATAAGTTAATTTTTCATTTAATAAATATCTCATATATTCATTAAAATTATTTCTTTTTCCACATAAATGAACATCATCAATAAATAATAATGTTTGTCTTTGGAACCTATCACCATATACTCTTCTTAATAATTTATCCATTTTTGAATTTATTTCTGTTTCTATATAATTAGTATCAGTATTATATGTCATATTAATTTTTATTTGTTTTATTATTTTATCCTTATTTTCCAATTCATTTAAACTTTTATTTATTATAAAAGAAAGTCCAGTGCAACTTTTTCCTAAAAAGAAAATAGGGATTGAAGATTTGATTAATTTTTCAAAGACGTAAATATATTTGAAATTTTCTAAATTATATACGAAATTGTGGTCGTAATAATAAACTGTATTTTTTGTAAATGAGGGATTTGGATATTTTTCTTCATTAAATATTGTAGACCATAGACTTAATGAATTATTTTCATCTAAATAATAATCAAAAATAGGTCCTTTTAAATCATCTGATTTAAATATATCACCAATAGCTTTTTCTATTTTATTTCTTAGTAAAAAATTAGTCAAAAAATTCATTATCCATGAACAACAAAATATAAATATAGATAAAGTTTGACTTTTTATTATATCTATTCTTGGAATATAATCATAATTTCTTCTTCCAATTTTTATATCTGTGAAATCAAAATCAGGTAAAAATGCATCAAATAAATTAATTAAATTTTTCACAATGAAATTTTTATTTATACAAAAAGATATATTTTTTATTTTATTGTTTAAAATGAATTCAATAATTTTAGGTAAATAATTTTCAAATATTCCTTTGATATATAATTTCAATTCTTCATTTTTTGATGTTTTATGGTTAGTATCTAAATACGCATAACAAATATTTAACCAATCAAATGATTTATAATCAAAAGATATAATATTTTGTTTTGTTATAAAAGATGGTGTTGCTTTAGATAAAGATGTTGTTTCATATATTATTTTTTTATTAGACAAATTAATAAAATCTCCATTGTAAAAAGTATATTTATTATTTTCATCTATATAATTTATTAGAAATGAGCACCATTCAAAAGATATACTTCCATCAAATATTATTAATTCATATCTATTCTGATTATTTTCATTATTATTATTATCTTTTTTTATTTCTTCATTTTGATTATTATCAATTGGAATAAAAAAGATTTTTTTGTAATGCTCATGTATTTCTGTTAACAAATTTTCTTTGGTTTCTAAAAAATTAATCATATTTTTAAAATAGATATTATTACTTTGGTAAGAAGCGACAATATTATTAGAAAAAAATATATCATCATTATTTTTAAAATTTGGATAAATTTTAACATAAGAAAAATTAGGATATATCTCATTGTTTAATTCATTTAATTTTTTTGAAATTTCTTTCAAAAGAACTATTGCATTACTTTTTCCAGTTAAACTAGGTCCTAATAATATAAAAGAATTTCTATCTTTTAAATTTAAATATAAATTTTTAATTTTTTCAATATAGTAATTTCTATCGAAACCAAATTGTTTAAGAGACTCAATGAAAATTGAATCTTCAGGTTTTATTTCTATTTCGTCATCATTTATTTTTTTGGTATTACTCGACTTTTTAGTATATTTAATAAGACTTTTTTTTTCTGATTCTTCATAATCAAATAAAGTTAAATTAATGAGAGTTTCTATATCTTCTTTATACTTTTGATTTTCATTCAAAAACGGTGTAATTATATTTAATAAGCAATTTTTAATTATATAATAAACACTTTTTTTATTAATTTCATTCCTTTTAATCAATAATTCTTTTTTTAATGTTTTAAATAAATAAGGAAATATTATTTCTTTTAAATTTTTTTTATTTAATAAATTCCCTTTATATATTAAACCATCGATAATATATTTAATTTTTGAAGAAATTTCATTTGCTCTACTTATTTGATATGAATTAATTATTAATTTTACATAAGAATAAAAATCTATATAATTTATTCCAATATTTCTAAAATTAGATTTTACACATATGGGAAGTATTTTATTTTTATCAACTTGGAATGTATCGATATTATAAGTTAAGAATATATTAAATTTCTTAATATTAATTGAATATTTCTCATTATTTCTATCTGTGAAAAAACCTTCTTCATGTTTAGATTTAATTAATTGATATATTTCATTTATTCTTTCAATCATTATTTTTAATGAATTAAATTCCATTAATTCTACATTTTGAAAGCATAATAAATTACCATTTCTCATATTTCCATAAATAATATTATTTACACCTATTATACCTAGTGCTTGATTTGAGGTAAAATATGATATATTTTTTCCTAATATATTTGATAATATATTCAAAATTTCTTTTTTAAAATAGCTTTGATTATTATATAATAAAAATGACTTGTGATAAAATAATGCATTCATTATAGATAAAAAAGTTTTTTCTGTTTCTGGTAATACAAAAAAATCATATTTTAAGCCTGTATATTCATTTCCATATTCAAAATTAAAATTAAAGATTTTTATGCTCACGGAATCATTTTCTACTTTTATTTGGAGTATTTTATTAAATGGAAAATCAGTTGTTTTTGTCACATCTTCTCTTACTAAATTTTCTATTGATTTTATAAAATAATTAATAATAGCTATAAAAGATATTAATAATTTGATTCTTTCTAAATTATTATTATCATGTTTTATCATTTTTATAATCATTTTTTCCCATTCTTTTAATTCTTGATAAAAATCAAACATTTTATCAAAAGCATTTTTTTCTTTTTCTAAAGCTTTTTCCAAATTATAAAATACAATATGATAAACACAAATAAATATTAATTGATATAAACTATTCTTATTATTTTCCTTATTTGTTATAAGATCTAGTATTAAATTAATTGGCTTTATATTCGATTTTGATTTAATAGAATTATCAAAATTTTTTTTGAAATTTTTTGTGAAATCTTTCATTTTTTTTGTTAAGCCGAGCTCAATACATTCTAAGCCATCTTTAAGTGTTCTTGTTGCTTTATGATATCTAACTATTATTTCTTCTTTATCATCTTTTGTAATAAATTTTATATTTTCATCAGATTCTTTTCCTGGATCAATTAACTCTATATAAGAAAGAATTTTTAATAATAATTTTTGCCTCATTTCATAGGAATCTTTAAAAATTATTAAACTAATTAGTTCTTCATCATTTAATAAATAATAATCTTGAAATTCTTTTCTTTTTTTATTGAGAAATTTTCTTACAGCTTTGAAATTTTGCTCATAACTATTTATTAATAATCTTAAATTATTAATTGTCCTATCATGACCATAATCAATATATTTATTTAACATATTACAATCTTTTAATGTTCTTACAAGTGATTTTGTTAAAGATTCATTAGATAATTTTTTAAATTCAGCAGGTAATTCTTTTGCAAAATCTGAATTAAATATCAAATCATCTATATTTAGCATATACGTTTGATACTCATAGAAAGTATCAAGAAATAATTGATATTTATAAAAATTATTAACTAAAATTCTAAAATCATTTTCAATTACTGTTATATATGGATTCATTAATTCCTTATTTAATTTTGATAAATTTTGTTCTATAAATTCTTGTTCTTTATCAAAATTATCTGGATGTATAATATATTTAGTATTAACTTTTTCATTAGTATCTGATTTAATTTTCAAAGGTATATGATGCACATTAAAACTATCTTGAACTTTTTTGTGTATTTCTTTTATTTTAAATTCTTCATTTGCTCTTAAATTTATTTCATCTAAAGTAGGAATAGATTCAAATAATTCATTTATATTTGCTATTTTTTCAAAAGTTAAATTAATATCAGCAAAATCAATTCCGGTTAATCCTAATATATTTTTTACTGCATCTCTTAAATAATCCACTCTTTGAATATTATCATTATGAATAATAGTCAAAACATGTAAAACTTTTATATGAAATTCTACTTTAGATAAAAATTGCGAGGCAACTTCTGCTCCATCTAAATCTTTTTTGGCTACTATACAATTTTGTTTCCATAATTTTAAATTTTCATCAAAAGTCTTTAAATCTATATCCATAATTTGTTGCTTTTCTAAACTTCCAATAAATGTTTTATATTCACTTAAGTTTTTCCATAAAGTCATTTTTAGGTCATAATCATATTTGACTAAATCTAAATTTTCAAAATTTGATTTATTATTTTCTTCCATATCTATATCAATTTCTTGTTGTTGGAATAATTGTTTATCAGACATTGCTTTTTTTATTTGGAATGATTTTTCTTCTAATAACATAATAGGTCCAACAGTGTCTTCATTATATTTATTTATCAGATCATCATTTAATTCTTCATTAATTTTTTGAACCATGGAATCATATTTTTTTATTTTGGACATTAGATCTGCTCTAAATTGTTTTATATTTTGATCTATAAAATATATCATTGAATCCATTTTTCTATCATAATTAGTTCTTAAATTTATCAATTGGTCATATTTTCTTCTTTCATAATCTTCAAATTTTATTTCTTTATGAGTCACAATTATATTATTTAATTCCTGGATTTCATCAATCTTATCTTCAATTTCCATTTTTTTTGATACACAAAATTCAACTGCTTTTTTTAGTTTGATGAACAATTCAATATTTTTATTTTGTACATTTATATTTATACTATTATAATTTTGATTTATTTCTTCTTTTAATTCATCCATTTTTCTGCTCAAAATTTTTGGTATTATCACAAATAATTTTTTCATATAATTAAAAGGTACATTAGATATTTGTTCTAAAAATAATTCTAAATTAAATTCAAATATTCCAATATTTATTTTTTTCTTTAATTGTAAAACCACATCTCCTTCTTCTTTAAACATTTTTATATAATTATTTAAATCATTATGATTCGCTTGTAATTCTATTTGATTGAAATCAAGTTTAATAAATTTATTATAGTTTGATAAAGAAGGGGTTAAGCTTGAAGCCGCTTCATCTAAAGCTTTATGGCAATTTCCAAAGCTTTTTTTAATATCACCTAATAAATCAATATATTCATTATCAAATTTAATCCTTGCATTTAAAGCCGCATTTTGTTCCACAGAAACATCAAAAACATCTTCAAAACACATCATATATTGAGGAAATTCTTCTGGATTTAAAAAATTTTTCAAATTTATTGCTACATTTACATTTTCATTTATAAAATTATCAAAAAAAGAGGAACGAATTAATTCTATTGCTGGGGTATATGAAATATTATCTTCTAATGTTACTAACATAACTATTAAAATAGGAATATCATTCCATTTATTTAAATAACATTCATATGATCTAGCAAATCTTTTACCTAATGATTTCAAAGAATTTTTTATTAATTCAACTTTTGTATATCCATATAATATATCTATTAATCTAATATATTTTAATATTTTTCTAAAATAAGTTTTCCTTGTTGCATCTTGTGCATATGGAATTGAATCTTTCAAAAAATTATTAATAGATAAGTTATCTTCTTTTTTTAAAAACGATTTTTCTCGTTTATCTTTTTTATTTAAATCATCCTCTTCTAATATAGGATCATCTAAAGTAATATTTTTTTCTTTCTTAAATTCGAGATATGCTCGTCTACATGCTGTTGAAATTTCTCTTTTTATTTTTAATCTATATCTTTCCAAATTTGATGAATTATTATTAAGAACATCACAATGAATTTGATTAAATTTATTTAAATAAACAGGAGAAGGTATAGTTAATTTAAATAGTTCATAAACTGTTAAATCTTTAAATATTTTTCTTATTTCTAAAATTCCTTTTAATAAATGTGGTTCCACAAATATAGTTTTTTTCTTGAATTTTTGTGTATAATATACTCTTGCTTTATTCCTATAGTATCTTTTCCATAAATCAAATAATTTTGCATTTTTGAAGTTTTTGATTAAAGGGATACACATTAGTTGTTTATATTTTATATAATCATTTATCCAATCACCTATAGTACTCATATGTGGTTTACCTCTTATATAATGCAAAATAGTATTTCTTGATATTGTTAAATATTCGCTAATATTACCTAAATAACTATCATCAGATTTTAAATTAGATTTGAATTTATTTGTTTTAAAATTTGGATTAATATCTCCATAAGAGCATAATACAAAATCATATGGACCACCTACTCTTTTGGCATAAAGAAAATCATTTGGTTTTAAATATAAATATGATTTAAAAGAAGAAAAATCTATAATTTTACTTTTTTTTATTAAATTAATTCTAACATATCTTTCTGTTTTAGCAATTTTTTTATCTTTACTTTTTATTATTGTTCTTTCGGCAAAAGGTAGAGTAACTAATTCACTTTTCCCTTCTTCTTTTCTTGCTGTTAAAAAACTACTTATACTTCTTTTTTCTAATTTTTTTCTAAATATATCTTTTTGGATAACTATTTTTTTATAATCGCCTTTTTTGATTGATTCATTAAACATTTCTAATTTTTTTATTTTTATTGTTTTTTCTTCAGACTTTTTTTTATGTATATTATCATATAGCATTAATCTTTGTTCATGATTATGAATCATTTCAGATATATTCATCTTTTTTAAATTTAATAATTTCTTTTTATCTAATACAGTCGGACAATTTATTAATTCACCTATATCACTAGGTATATTTCTTTTTGTATTCCAATTTTGCAAAATAATTGAACCATTTAAACCTTTTAAAATATCTGTAACAGATTTGCTTGAATTAGTATTTAATGATGATGATAGTAATATTTTGTGACGAATAGGTATTAATTTTTTCCTGAATGTATTTGTCTGAAGAGGATTTAAATATAATTTGCTTTTTAATTCATCTTCCATATTATTTTATAACTAAAGTTTAAATTTAATTTAATAAGAAATAGCATTGAAAATAAATTATGTTTTCGTTCATTGTTCATTATCATTAAAATTTAATTATATTTTATTCATCATTTATTGGTTAAATTCAAAATAAATACCAAGATTATTGGGGATTGGGGATTGGGGTTTGGGGTTTGGGGATTGGGGATTGGGGATTGGGCCCAATCCCCAATCCCCAATCCCCAATCCCCAATCCCCAATCCCC
>Ga0247611_10007065_pt1 | contig 14228 bp, 22 predicted proteins | sample 177DNAGHGhighgp2_FD_192422 | JGI IMG/M metagenome (GOLD analysis project Ga0247611, IMG submission 192422) | Sheep rumen microbial communities from Palmerston North, Manawatu-Wanganui, New Zealand - 1770 DNA GHGhigh gp2 | ecosystem: Host-associated > Mammals > Digestive system > Stomach > Rumen...
ATTATTCTAATTAATAAGGAGCTTAACAATGGTATTCGAAGGTAATTATAAAATATTTATTCAAGATGAGACAAATAATTATGCAGTTTGCGTTCGTAGAACTGATAATGGTTTGCTAGCGCGTTTTGATTGCGCTTATTCCGCTGAGATGTATGCAAAATCAATTGGGCTTAAATCAGGATTTATAGTCAAAAAATAAAATATTTGCTAAGTTTATGATGTAATCAATAAAGATCGGTCGATTATATACAGACATTAAAAATTTTAAATAAGAAACCTGAAAAACTTTTGGAAAAGGCGGAGACGCATACCGTATATTATATTAGGAGGCAGGCACAATGGAAATTTATTATGAATTTGATGACGATTTTAAAGAAAGATTGATTAAGATTATTGAGGCGTCTTTAAACAGCGAGGCATTATCAAAAGCAGATGCTTCTATTTTATTTCATTGGGTTAGCCACATCAATGAGCCTGCCTATGCCTGGGTTCCAGACAAGTATAAAGTAAATATGCCGAATTATTATGGAGGCAAGAATAATGGGTAAGCATGATAGAAGCACGTATGAAAAAGATTTGGCTGCATTGATTAAAAATCAAACTGAAATCATTAAACAGCAGGTTTTATTAGAGATTATTACGATAGCTTGCAATTGTGATGATTTTGAGCAATTCAAAAAAGTTTTATATGCAAGGGCTCTTGGTATGATGAAACAATTCGAAGATCAAGGCATGCTAAAGCCTGGAACAACGGAAAAAGCTGCTAAGGGCCAATCGATTGATGAAGATAAAAAGAGCGAGTAAAAGCTCGCTTTTTCTTTTAGGTAAATCGTATAATATTATATGGCAGATTTAGTATTTTATTACGGCGCAATGGGCTGCAGCAAGACAGCTAATGCATTGATGACGAGATTTCAATATTTAGATAAAGGCTTAAAGGTATGGTTGATCAAGCCGTCAGTTGATAATAGATCAGGCAGCCATACTATCAGTTCTCGCGTTGGCATCCAAGCTGAGGCTGACGCAGTTGTTGATGCTAATGATAATATTTATATTAGGTGGTATAACGAAGCAAGAAATGCTAAGTTAATTGTTTGCGATGAAGCGCAGTTTTTAACAGAAGACCAAGTTGACCAGCTTAAATATATTGCCGAAAATAATGATATTCCGGTTTATTGCTATGGCCTAAGAACAGATTTTAGAACAAAATTGTTTCCTGGGTCTAAGCGTTTATTTGAAATCTGCAGTAAAACAGTCGAGTTAGAATCAATTTGCGAATGCGGAAAACCGGCAATCATTAACGCAAGATTTAGCAATGGCAAGTTAATGACACGCGGCGCGCAGGTCGATATCGGCGGCGATGAAAAATATAAGGCATTATGCTATAGCTGTTGGAAGAACTTGGCAGGTGAATAGGATGTATAAGATCGAAAAGTTTTTAATCGATAATGGAATGAAATTAAAGAAATCCTATCCAATAGGAACTTTGGTTTATCAAGATTACTGTTCAGACCAAGAAGATGAAGGCTTTTATGGCGTTGATGAAGTAGTTTTATTCCCAAATCACAAACCTGAGCCTTGCTGGGAGATAAGCACAAGCTATCCATATCTGCTTATAATTCCAGGATACGAAGAAGTCGGACCAGATTTTATTGAGAATGCAAAAGAAAGTCTTGAAGAACATTTGAAATCACAAATTGAGTTCAATAAAAGAATGCTTGAAGTTGAAGGCCCGTGGGAGAAGCTAGAATAATGATTAAACTAAGAGACTGGGACAGGCTGTATGTTCATAATTTCGATTGGGTTTTAAGGCGTTTGGAATCTGATTGCTTGAATTCTTATCATGATACCGCTAAAGACTGGCAAGACGCCGTTTTGGTCTTTAATGCGTTTCAAACTGAATTATTTAGGGATTATAGCGTAAATTATACATCTGGTACAAAATTTAAAAAAAGCCTCGTTAAAGGCTTAGATTTGACTGCTGAACAATTATTCGATGTCGCGCATAAATATATTAATCAATCTACAAATCGCACAGTCAGGTATTTCATCTTTCATTGGTGGAATGATTTGAGGCATTATATTGAAGGCGCTTTACCTCCGTTAGACCAACCTTGGCTTTATTACAAACCAGCCACTAAAGAAGAAATCGAGCAGGCAAGAAAAGAGTTCGGCCGCGTTGAAGAGATGAGCTGTGATGAAAAGATTACGCATGATCATACGTTTAAAGATGATGCGCAGGTCTTAGAATATCGCGGCGAAAGATATATCATCGATAATGAATGGGGAGATGCCTGGACAAAGAATAAGAAGGGAGAGATCATTAGTTTCCAATTACAGTGGGATTGGTGGTACCCAATTGACGAACATATAGACTTATATAATATTTAGGGAGAGATTTATGGACGTAATGAAAACATTAGATTTGAGGTTAAAAGACGTATATCAATTACTTATTGGCGAGTGTCGTTATGGCTATAGTCGTAATAATCATTTAATGCCAGATGGCGCTTATGATAAAGTAAAAAGAATTGTTCCGCAAATGTATGAAATTGATAAAGAATATGCTTTATATACTATGAAGCAGATTTGCGAAGAATGTATTTCAGACCAATTAACTTGGAATTTCTTCGATGGCGAAGATGATGAACATGGAAATCGCGCTGAGGCAATTAAGTTTGTCAGATGGTGCTTAGATTGGATTCACGAAAAAGAACATACTGATTGGGAACCATATAATTATGACCAATTTAAGGAAAACTTAAATAAAGACGCTGAACCACGTTATCTAATTTATGAGCTACGAGGCAAGAGCAAGAGAAAATATCTAATTACGCCAGAGCCAGTGAGCCAAGCAGAATATATGAATATCATATTCAAAGACGTTCCAGAAGGCGTTTATGGTACTTATCGACACGATACTCATAAGCTAAGCGATAAACCAGGCGATAGAAGAAGAAGCTATACGTATCATGTTTTATCGCCATTTGAGAAAGATTTTTACGTAAAGCATATTTAAATGCTGTATAATATATTATAAACGGCATCGCTATATTCTAGGCATGCTTAAGAGCTAAAAGAGATCCAAAAGACTGAAATGGAACGCAAAAAATCATCAAAAAAGAGTTCGCTATGAGGGCTGAAGCGAGAGCTTACATCTCAGCAATTCAAAACGATGAAGCTAAACGTGATTCATACGACTAATTTTGGGCAGAACAGGGGTTAATATGAGAGATCCTAAAAGAATTGATGTAATCTTACAAGAAGTCAGCAATATCTGGCACAAATACCCAGATTTACGCCTCGGTCAACTTATCGGGAACGTCTTAGAAGGCGCTAATTTATACTATGTAGAAGATGATGGCTTAGTCGCCGCATTGAAAGATATGTATGAAAATGCGCAAGAAAAAGTTAGTTTTGACAGCGAATCTTATATTTGGGATTTAGTCAAAAAGCACCCAGGCGAATTAGGCTTTATACTACAAGCCAAGACCTACGATGAATACCTCGCAACTTACACAGATGCTGGCGGAACCATTGACGAAGCTGCTTACAATGAGCACGAATTCAGCGTCTTGAAAGACTTCTTCGGCGATGAAGAATAAGCTTAAAAATAACTGCTAAATTAATTGAAATATCGCCTCTCGAAGAGCCTTTGAGGGGCTTTTATCTTACTTAAATTGGCTAAATTTATTACAAGATAATATTGTATACTATAAAGAAGAAAGGAAACTTTTTGTTATTTATGGATGTAATTAAAAGAGACGGTAAAAAAGTAGCCTTTGATGCATATAAAATTAGAAAGGCGATTGAAGGCGCGAACAGTCGTTCGCAAGAGATGGCTGACGAAGATATTAGCAGAATTGTAGAGATTGTATTAAACAAATGCGCAAGAGCTTCCGGCGATCTTAAGGTTGAGGAAATTCAAGATATTGTTGAAGACACTCTGATGAAGAGCAAATTCAATCGGACTGCGAAAACTTATATTTTATACAGAGACAAGAGAACAAGAATTAGGCAAGGCAAATCAAAGCTTCTCAAAGAAGTCGGCGAGAAGCTAATGGGCGTTCATATCGTCAATCAAAACGCCAATGTTGACGAACGTTCGTTTGGCGGCCGTAAAGGCGAAGCAGACAGCGTTTTAACAAAACAATATGCTTTAGATTATTGCATGTCTGAAAAGTCCAGAAATAATCACTTAAATAATGAAATTTATATTCATGATTTAGACTCATATGCTGTTGGTATGCACAACTGCTTATCAATTCCATTTGATGATTTATTAGCTAAAGGTTTTAATACAAGACAAACAGATGTTAGACCAGCGGCTTCAATTAATACGGCTTTCCAATTAGTTGCTGTTATATTCCAACTTCAAAGCTTACAACAATTTGGCGGTGTTTCAGCAACTCACTTAGATTGGACAATGGTTCCTTATGTTAGAAAATCATTCTATAAACATTTTAATGATGGTGTTAAATGGCTTTATGAAGATGAAGATTGTATAGAGCTTAAAAAAGATATGCCAATCGATGATGCTCAATATAAATGGTCTGGTTGGGGCGATAAAATTTATAAATATGCTCTTGATATGACTCAAAGAGAATTGGATCAAGCTGTTGAGGGCATGTATCATAATTTAAATACCCTTCAAAGCCGTTCTGGAAACCAATTGCCATTTACTAGCATTAACTATGGCACCTGTACTTCTACAGAAGGTAGAATGGTTATTAAAGCTTTATTAGAAGGCAGTTTAAAAGGCGTTGGAAAACTTCATAGAACTCCGATTTTCCCGTGCGGCATATTCCAATACATGAAGGGCGTTAACGATAAGCCAGGAACGCCAAACTATGACTTATATAAACTTGCGTTGAAGTCAACGGCAAAACGTTTATACCCGAACTATGCCAATGTTGACTGGAGCAATAATGCTGGCTACGACAGAAACGATCCTAAGACATATTTCTCAACTATGGGCTGCAGAACTGCTAATGGCGCCGATATTAATGCAGAGCCTGGGGTAAATCCACAAACAAAAGACGGTCGCGGAAATATATGCCCAGTTACGATTATCATGCCGACATTAGCTATGGAAGCCGGCAGAGACGTTGAGAAATTCATGGCTTTGCTCAATACAAAAATCCATGAAGCCAAAGATATGTTAATCGAAAGATACGAATATATCTGCAGCCAATGCGCTGATTCCGCTAAATTCATGTACGAGAACGGAACTATGATGGGATATAAGCCAGAAGAAGGCGTTAGAAGCGCCATGAAGCACGGAACCCTTGTTATTGGACAAATTGCTATGGCTGAGACTTTGGAGCTTCTAATCGGCAAAAATCAATGCACTTCAGAAGGTATGGAATTAGCTAAGAGAATTGAGCAATTATTCAAAGATAGATGTGCAGAATTCAAGCAAAGATATCACTTAAACTTTGGTGTTTATTATACTCCAGCTGAAAATTTATGCTATACTGCAATGAAAAAATTTAAAGAAAAATATGGTATAATAAAGAATGTATCAGATCGTGAGTATTTTACGAATAGTATTCATGTGCCAGTTTGGGAAAAAGTATCAGCTTTTGAAAAGATTGATATCGAATCACAATTGACTGGATATTCAAATGCTGGTTGTATCACTTATGTTGAATTAAGCTCAGCAGCAACTGGAAACTTAGAAGCATTGGAATCATTGGTTAATTATGCAATGGACCATGACATTCCATATTTCGCAGTCAATATTCCAAATGATACCTGCTTAGAATGCGGCTATACCGGTGAATTCAATGATCACTGCCCAGAATGCGGAAGTCATCACATTCAGCAATTACGCCGCGTTACCGGCTATTTGACTGGAGACTACAAAACAGCATTCAACTATGGCAAACAAAAAGAAGTAGAAGATAGGGTGAAACATATTTAATGGAAAATTTAGTTTTTACTTGAAAGACACAATTTATTTTTAAGTCATTACTAGCTGGCGTATTAATCGCATTAGCTGGTGGAATCTACTTATCATGTGGTTCGCTTATTTCAAATCCAGATTTAGCTAAGGTAGTTGGTTCATTTTTATTCTCAATTGGACTTATTGCCGTATTAATTCTTGAAGCAAACTTATTTACAGGTAAGGTTGGTTATATTGACAATTGGCATAAGTTTGGGTTAGCTTGTGCTTGTTTAGTTTATAATTTACTAATTGCTTTCTTAATTGGTTTATTATATCGCGGAATTAATAGCAGCGCAGTTATTGGCCCATTTGCCCCAGAAAGTGCAAGATTATTAAAGCCGTGGTATAAAATGCTTGCTGATGGCTTTGGTTGTGGCGCCTTAATTTATCTGGCAGTTGAGCTTTATAGAAAAACTAAAAGCGTTATTCCAGTAATTATCTGCGTTATGGCATTCATTCTTAGTGGCGCCGAACACTGTATTGCTGATGCTTTCTATTTAGGAGCTAGCACATTATCTTGGAAGGCTTTTGGTTACTTATGGTTAGCAGTTGCTGGCAATTCTGCCGGTGCTGTTGCATTACACTGGTTGCAAGTTGGAGCGGAAAGATTAAATGAAATACCTGACGATTTACACAGATAGTATAAGCGATGGCCCTGGTATAAGGGTCTCTGTTTATTTTGCTGGCTGTTTACCAAATAAATGTAAATCTGGAAATTGTCCAGGATGCCATAATCCAGAAGCTCAGAAGTTTAATGTTGGTGAAGAATATACCGAAGAAACAAAGAATTATATTCTAGGCCTTTGCAGAAATCCATATATTGCTGGTTTGACGCTCTGCGGCGGCGAGCCTTATGATCAAGATGAAAATCAATTAATTGAGCTTCTGAAGGCTTTTCACGAGCAGAACCCAGATAAAAATGTTTGAATTTATACTGGTTATGAATTTGAACAAATCCGAAACAGAGAATTAACAAAGTATATCGATGTAGCTGTGGTTGGGCCATTTATCTTAGAACAAAGAGATATTTCTGACGACAATAGATGGCGCGGAAGCAGAAATCAAAGAGTAATAAATGGACAAGAATCTTTAAAAAGCGGCCAAATTGTTTTCTTAGACGAAATACCTAATAATGAGTAGCTATGCATTAATGCATAGCTTTTTATTTTGCTAAATTAAATGCTGTTGACTTGGGAGGTTGACTGCATGAATTTTTGAAGCAAATATTCGTACAATGATTATGAAAATGCTTATTGCCGCAGGCGCTACGCTGAATGCAGAGAAATAGGCATTTATCTTTTGGCAAAGTTAAAAGACGATAAGTCAAAAAAGCTTTTAAATAGGCTTAATAAATTTGAGCATGATTGAATGCGCCCAGATTATGATGCCAGTCTTTTAACAGACGTAAAGATATGACTTATGATAAATGCAAATAATTTTTAAGCTATCGTATAATAAAATGGGTTCCCGGACGGCCCATAGCGATCCAGCCCGTTAGAGGAGAAAGCAAAAATATGGGAAAAGAACTTAAAGGCATTACGGCCAAAGAAGCTAGAAAACTAGCAGATGAGTCTGACTTTACGCTTAGGCATATCTACAAAGCGATCAGAGAGCGCGCAGAAGAAAATAGCACGTCTCTCGAGTGGTGTATTTACGACACAAGTAAAGGCGCATTAGATCTCATTGAGACCCATTTAAATGAAGATGGGTTTAAAACTGAAATTGCCGACGATTCGCTGACAATCAAGTGGTAATCTAATACGAAAATTTTGGAGTCGGGCATCAGTCTGGCTCTTTTTATTTACATAGTAAATATTGTATAATATAATGTTATGAAATATATAGTTAGATGCAAAAAAACTTTATATTACGATTGATCGATCGATAAGTTTGACGACAATAAAATCGCATTAAAAAATAAGTCCATAGTAGAAGATTTGTTTAATAATAAAATTGTGTTAGTGTCAAAAAAGGATCAGCTTGCAATAGTAGAGGATTTTGAAGACGGGAATAAAGTCAAATTAGATATCCTCGCCGGTAAAACTTATGAGGCTGATTTCAAAACAATTCAGCAACACTTTGATTTAATTTATTTGAATGACGTTTGCTTTGAAACAAAGCAAAAATTAATTAAACGCATGAAGAAATAAGTTGTATAATATACTATGAGTGAAATGATTTATAAAAAAGACTATACTACTAAATCTCAAAAAGTAAAGCTTATAGAAAGCCGCTTCTTAGGCAGGTACTATGTAGAGGGCCTTATTTATACGGATATTGTAGATTATGATTTAGGTGACGAATATAATTTACCAGTTAAAGAACCTGCTGAAGTAGAAGCATATATTCACAATCATTTTTATAGTATAATAAATAAAAACATAGACCAAGTTTGGGAAGCAATTTGGGAAGACCTTAGCTATGCGTAAATAAAATAAATAATTATTAGGAGATCATTAAAAATGGCAATTAAAGTAATTAAACACGGAGAAACAAAATTTAAGATTACTTGCCCTATATGCGGCTGCGAATTCGAGTACGAATTCGAAGACTTAGTAGAAAGATACAGTATTGTTAAACAGGTTAAATGCCCAGATTGTGGCGAGTGGCTGACCCATAAAGAAGTGTATCCAACTTATCCACATTATCCAAATTGGCCAAAAGTTGGCGATCCAATTCCACGTAGCCCATTTGATCCAATTACCAAGCCTTATGTCACTTGGACGACTACTACCACAAATTCTTGGCCAGATTGCGAGACTTGCCCAAATAAGCCAGATCCAACAAAAACAATAGTCGGCGATACTCCGTGCACTTGGTGCAAGAAAAATCAACCATATTGTTTTACAGGCGATAAATTTCCAATAGATTATAAAGGCGGCGTATACACCGTAAAACCAGAAAGCTATAAAGATACAACAACTACATTTAGTAATATTGCGGTAGACACAAATTTAAAAGATATTAAGACGACATATACTGCTGATATTAATGCTGAAAAATAATGGCAAAATGCTATTATTTTTTTATTTTTATTGTATAATATAAATGTACGTAGACATGTTTATCTTGATTTATTGTCTATAAAGCAAATCAAGCGGGACTGCTATAAATGCGTACGTATAGCAAAGACGTTAAAGAGCCGGAAGTCAGTTTTGAATTATCTGCTGGATGGATGAAACAAAAAATTCCCAGATCGGAGAAAAATATGGATAAGATTTTAAAAGCGTTTGATGGGCACATCAGAGTCAATGAATCAAACAAGACCGTTGAAGTTTACAATGAGTATGGCGTTACGATGAGGCTGATTGTAGATGAAGAAACTTTAGCTGAGTTCAGAAAACATTATCCAAGTTTCTAATTTATACTGAAAAGTAGGCGTAAGTGTGTAAAAACAAACACTTACGCTTTTATTTTGGTATAAACTGTATAATATAAAGAGGGTTTATTTATGGGAAATTTAAGTAAGCATTTAAAAGTTGTTCATAATCATAGAAAATACGTTAGAAGAATGTGCTGGAAAATGGGGTTATTTCGGCAAGGCTTATTCCATGATTTGTCTAAATATTCTATTACAGAATTAAAAATTGCGAAATATTATGGCGGCGATAGAAGCCCACACGCAGTTTGTCGTGATACAATTGGCTATAGTCCAAGTTGGATGCATCACTATCATGTAAATAAGCATCACTGGCAATTCTGGTTAGATATGGAAGATTGGCCAGATAAAGTTATTCCGGTTAAGATGCCTTATAAATATGTTATTGAAATGCTTTGTGATATGGCTGGGGCAAGTAAGGCATACAACCCAAAGAATTGGGAACCGAAAATGCTTTGGGACTATTGGGAACAAAAGTGCAAGGGCAAAAGACTTATGCATCCGGATTCAGAGTATTTAATTGAAAAGCTTATTTGGAATTATTATCAATTTGGTGAGAAAGATTTTATTAAAAACTATAAAGAGCAAAAGCAATATTTAGCAAAAGCTTATAATAATGGCTATATTAGAGATGAAATGTCTATTGATTGTTAATAAAAGCTATTTACAATGTCCTCCGTTTATTGTATAATATAAACAGAGGTTTTTATTATGAACAATATTATTACATACCCAAATCCGCTACTTAGAGAAATCTCACAAGAAGTTAAATTGCCGCTATCAGTAGAAGATAAAAAACTTTTAGATGAAATGTATGCGTGGTTGAAAGAAAATAATGAAACTGCTGTCGGTTTGTCGGCCATTCAAGTCGGCGTTCCGAAAAGAATGTGTGTCATTAGACATACAATGCCAAGTGGTAAAATCGTCAATTATAAATTAGTCAACCCGAGAATTGTTCGTAAGTCTAATAAAACCGAGTCATATCCAGAAGGTTGTTTATCTGTTACAGAAGAGCACGATGAGCCTATTACTCGTTCAGAGCAAGTCATGGTTATGGCGTATGATGCTATTTCAAATAAGAATATCGTTGTCGAAGCCGCTGGTTTTTTGGCAAGGGTTTTTCAGCATGAGATAGACCATATGAATGGCATTTTATATATTGATTATATTAATAAGGTAAAAGAATAATGGGTCGTTATAATATAGAAGACAAGATTAATTTTCCAAAAGATTGGCAGATCGATTTAACGCATAACGAAAATATTAAAATAAGATACGGCGCATGCGTTTATAAAATTGATATTGAAAAATTCTTGAAAGAATTCGGCAGCTTAGTAGAAATAGTATATGATTCAAAGGCGGAAGAATGATGTTAGCGAAATTCAAAAAATTCGTAGAAGAGATTTTAGCCGATAACTCAAGATCGGCTAAGATTGCGGTTTTGGAAAAATATAAAGACGACGAAGACATCAGATATCTTTTGCAGTTTATTTACGACCCGTATATTATCACTGGCATCTCAGAGAAGAAATTAAATAAAGAATTATATATTCAATATAATAGTTTGTTTATAGAATGGGTTTCATTCGATACTTTAAAAGATTTATTGGAATATTTGAAGACTCATAATACAGGCCGTGATGACGATATTGCGACAGTTCAGATTACGAGAAATGCGCTTGCCAAAGAGGATGCGGATTTATTCAATAGAATTGTCACGAAGAACCTTCAATTAGGCGTTGATGCGAAAACCATTAATAAGGTAATGCCCGGCTTAATTCGCGAGTTTAACGTTCAATTGTCAAATAAGTATTTCGATAAGCCTGAAATCGTAGAAGGCAAAGAATTCGCTATCACTACTAAAATCGACGGCAGCAGAATTATTGCGATGAAAGACAACGGCGTAGTTTCTTTCTGGACTCGCCAAGGCCAACCCTACGAAGGCTTGGTTGATTTAGAGAAAGATTTATTGGCTTGCCCATTCGATAACTTCGTCTTAGACGGCGAAATCGTCGCCGCAGCGACTTCTAAAGAAGATACTTATAAAAACACTATGAAGCTCAGCAGAACAAAAGACGCTGAGAAGCACGGTCTTAAAATGCTTGTTTTCGATTATATGGAAATCGCTAACTTCAAAGCGCAATGCTGCCCAGTAAGCTATAGCATGCGAAGGGCTGCGGTATCGGCGATGTTCGACTTGTATAAATTCACTTATTTCGCTTTGTTGCCAATACTTTATAAGGGCACAGATACAAGTAAGATTTTAGAGCTTTTAGATGAGCAGGTCAACAAAGGCGAAGAAGGAATAATGCTGAACCTGGCGGATGCACCTTATATTTTTGGTAGGACAAGCTATTTACTTAAAATAAAAAAGTTTAAAGACTGTGATTTAATTATTACTGGCTTTGAAGAAGGAACAAATAAATTACAAGGAACTCTTGGAGCTTTAATTTTAGATTACAAAGGCAATGAGCTTAGGTGTGGTTCAGGCTTTTCAGATGAACAAAGAGCTGAGATTTGGGCTAATAGAGACCAATATCTTGGTAAGATAGCTGAAATTAAATACTTCGAAGAAACATACAATCAGAATGGTGGAATTAGCTTAAGGTTTCCAACATTTAAAGATATTAGAACTGATAAGATTGAGCCAAATTACTAATAATATGTATAAGATTAAAAAGAGCGTTTACAAACGCTCTTTTTGTTGTATAATATTATTAGAGGATTTAAAAGATGTTTAAAAAGCAAATTGAATTAATTAAACCAATTAATTATCCTAAAGACATTCAAGATAACCCTACTTTTATGTTTGGTGTTGATAATCGTATTTATCGTAGTTTGCACAATTTATTTGAAGCTTTTTGGATTTATCATAAAAAAGAATTATATTTAGTTGGCGGTGTTGTCAGGGATTTATTGTTAAATAAAACGCCAAAAGACTATGATTTAACAACTAATGCATCAATTGAAGAAATTCGTGAAATTTGTGCTGAGTTAAATCTTAAAACATTTGATAGTGGTGTAAAACATGGAACACTTACAATTATAGATGAATTTTATAAGGCGTCTTATGAATGCACAGTTTATCGTAAAGATGGTGAATACACAGATGGCAGGCATCCTGATACTGTTGAATTTGTTTCTAGTTTAGAAGAAGATTTAAAGCGTCGTGACTTTACGGTTAACTCTTTTGCTTATAACTTATTAACTCAAGAGTTAGTTATGTTAGACGAGTCTTACTTAAAAGATTTAGAATATGGCATTATTAGAACAGTTGGAAATCCAATTGACAGATTTAATGAAGATGCTTTAAGAATGCTCAGAGCCTTACGTTTTGCAGCACAATTGAATTTCACTATCCAAAGAGACACTTATGCAGCTATTAAAGAATTAGCTCCAAAAATTGCTTTAATTTCAAAAGAAAGAATTCGCGATGAAATCACTAAGATACTTTTAAGCAACAAACCAGATATGTTAAAGTTATTTGTTTTATCTGGCCTTGAGGAACCGGCATTTGGGTTTGCTCCACTCGGTGATATGATGAAATGTGATCACCAAAATCCATGGCATTATGCAGATGTTTTTCATCACACAATGGATGTTGTAAATAGTGTTCCTGCTACATTCGAACTTAGATGGGCTGCATTATTACATGATACCGGTAAACCAACTGTAAAATCATTAAAAGAAGGAACCACAGACTATTACAATTATATTAATCACCCAGATGTTTCAGCAGAAATTGCTCTAAGATTAATGGAAACACTTAAGTTTTCTAATGATCAAAAAGATATTATTTATAAGTTTGTTAAATATCATGATGCGCATTTAGCTGAAGCAAGAAATTCAGTATTTAAAGCGGTAGTTAATGAAATTGGTAAAGATAATTTTTTAAATTTTATTAAACTAAGGGCCGCAGATGCTTTTGCCCATAGATTATTAATGGATACTAAATTTGCAGTTGATTTTCCAGATATTGTAAAAGAAAGATTTATTAAGATTATTGAAGAAGATCAAGCATTAAAAGTTACTGATTTAAAGATTAATGGTTATGATTTAATTAATCTTGGTTTGCAAGGTAAGCAAATTGGTGATTGCTTAAATCACTTACTTAACGCAGTATTAGAAGATACAACTTTAAATACTCACGAGGTTTTAACTGAATTAGCTGAAAAATTTATCGAAAATTTATAAAAAAGACGTTTACAGGCGTCTTTTTTTGTTGTATAATATAATAAAGAGTTTCTTAGAAGGGAGCTGCGTGATTATGAGTTTAAAAGAAGTTTATTCTGTTGTTGCTGATGAAAAAGAACTTAAATGGTTTTTTGATCATGTAATCCAAAGACCACAAGTTAATGAATCATATTCAGCTGTTTTTGTTTGTAGGCACAAAAAGTTAACAAAAGAAGAACAAGAAACTCTTGGCTTAACAAGAAAAGAAAGCGAATTTTTAGCTATTCAAACTTTTAGATTGAAGAATATTAAAGAAGGTAAGAATGCTAATGACCCAGATTTATGGACTTTTGATAATTTTTTAAAACACCTTAAAAGATTTGAAGTAAATAAAGAAGCTTATACTACTTCAACAGGTGAGCCACTTCCAGATCGTTGTTTAGCAACAATTTTTTACGTAAACCCATGTGATGATATGAAAGTATGTCGCGCTTTTGTTGACGAATATATGGAAGTTACAGAAGCAATTTCAAAAGCTATGTTGAACGGAAAAACAACTGCTGATAATTATCAAAGCTATCAATGGTTTGGCAATGCAGAAAGCACAATTAAGCACTTTAAAGCTAATAAAAAAGGCAGCAGGTTTCTAATGGATTTCGATATCGACGTTCCGCATTGGTTCAGAGACCAGCGCGGCGAAGGCGAGGGCACCGGCGCGTACTTTGC
>Ga0247611_10007066_pt1 | contig 14228 bp, 15 predicted proteins | sample 177DNAGHGhighgp2_FD_192422 | JGI IMG/M metagenome (GOLD analysis project Ga0247611, IMG submission 192422) | Sheep rumen microbial communities from Palmerston North, Manawatu-Wanganui, New Zealand - 1770 DNA GHGhigh gp2 | ecosystem: Host-associated > Mammals > Digestive system > Stomach > Rumen...
TAGTAGATCATAATTTACTATAATTTTACATTAGGAGGTTAAGATTAATTCTTAATCTCCTATTTTTTTTGAAAGGAAACAAAAATCATGATTAAATTTGAACACGTAGATAAAATATATCCAAATGGATTTAAGGGGTTAACTGATATTAATTTAACAATCAATGATGGGGATTTTGTATGCATTATTGGTTTGTCAGGTGCTGGAAAATCTACACTTATTAGAACTATTAATAAGATGCATACAATTGAAAATGGTACTCTTACTGTTAATAACGTTGATATGGGAACTGTTAAAGGTAAAGAACTTAGAGAGGTTAGAAAACACATCGGTATGATTTTCCAATCATTCAATCTTGTAAAACGCTCTTCAGTATTTACAAATGTTTTATCTGGTCGTGTTGCATACCATACAACTTTTGGATGCTTATTCAATCATTATTCTAAAGAAGAAAAGGAATTAGCATTAAGAAGCTTAGATAAATTAGGTATTTTAGATAAAGCCTTTGTACGTGCTGACCAATTATCAGGTGGACAACAACAACGTGTTGCTCTTGCTCGTGCATTAACTCAAGAACCAAATATCATCCTTGCTGATGAACCAGTTGCATCTCTAGATCCTATCACTACTGTTGAAGTTATGAATGATTTTAAGAAAATTAATGAAGAACTTGGTATTACAATTGTTGCAAATATGCACCATGTTGACTTATCCTTAAGATACGCTACTCGTATTTTAGGTGTTAAGGAAGGTAGAATTGTATTTGATGGATTACCAAGTGAAGTAAATGATGATGTATTAAAGACAATTTATGGTCGTTTACCAGGAAAGAATGAAAATCTTGGAAAAGTAGAGGTCGACTCAAATGAAGGAGAATAATAAAACTTTAAAGTGTCTAACCACAAAAACTTACACTTTTACAACTGAGGATGGAACTGTTAAAACAGTTGAAAAGAAACGTGGTAAAGGATTATTATTTCTTGCCTTATTCTTATTAGTATTCTTTATATGCTTCATGTTTACTAAAGGTAATAAAGCTGTTAGATGGGGTGAAATAAATAAGATTATTCCTCAATTATTTACACCATCTAAGTGGAGCTTAAAAACTAATGAAGGATATCAAAATTATTTATTTAACACTGCAGTACCTCGTATTTGGGATACTGTTAAAATGGTTTACATTGCAACAATTATTGGTACACTAATTTCAGTTCCACTTTATATTTTAGCTGCTTCAAATGTTGTTGCATCTAAACGTATTTATTTACCTGTAAGAATTATTATCAATTTCTTTAGAACTATTCCAACATTTGTTCTTGCAATTTTTGGTACAGTTTTCTTTGGATTAGGTAATATGGCTGGTATATTTGCAATGAGTATGTTTACAGCAGGTGTAATGTTTAAATTAATGTATGAATACATTGAAACAGTAGATATGGGACCTTTTGAAGCTAGTACATCAAATGGTGCTAATCGTCTTAAGGCTTATTCAATAGCTATTCATCCACAAATTATGCCAATGTTTGTATCAAATGTAATTTATATTTTTGAAATAAACATTCGTGCATCAGTAGTTCTTGGTTTTGTTGGTGCTGGTGGTATTGGACAATTATTATCAGATGCACTTGAAAGCCAAAGCTATGATAAAGTTGGTGCTATTTTAATCCCATTATTTATTGTAGTTGTTGCATTACAATTGTTTTCAAGTTATGTAAGAAAGAAGGCTATTTAATATGAAAATTATTGATTATAAAGCTTACAAAGCCCTTCCTTTTTATAAAAAGCCATTTTATATAACATTACCTCATTATGAATCAGTTGAAGAGGCTTATACATCAAGACCTAGAAAATGGATTTTAACATTAATCTATGTAGCCATTATTGTTACATTACTTATTGTGTTTGGTCTTGATTTACAACATGGTAATCCAAACTGGATTAAATTTGGCAAAATGATGGATGGATTATTTCATCCAAACTGGTCTTACTTTTTTGGGTATGGTTCATTTGAATTTAGTACATCTGTAATTTACCAAGTAATTGAAACATTCGCTATTGCATTCGTTGGTACAACGATTGCGTCTATTCTTTCAATTCCATTTGGTTTCCTTGCTAGTCGTAAGATGGTTGGTAAGTGGGCTATTATTTCTGAAATTATCTTAATCATGATTAGAACATTACCTGAAATCCTTTTAGGTTTTATCATGGTAAAAGTAGCTGGTTTTGGTGCTAGAGCTGGTGTATTTGTATTATCTATTCATTCTATTGGTATGATTGGTAAAATGTATGCTGAGCAATTAGATTTAATATCTAATGATCCTCTTGAAGCATTAGAAGCTTGTGGTGCAAATTTCCCTACTAAAGTTAAACTTGGTGTTGTTCCTCAAGTAAAACCAAATTTCTTATCAGTTATTTTGTATCGTTTTGACTTAAATATTCGTACTGCATCCTTACTAGGTTTAGTAGGAGCAGGTGGAGTAGGTTATCCTATTAGCGTTTATGGTGATAATGAACACTGGAATTCATTATCTGCTGTATTACTTGGCGTAATTATCCTTGTAATTGTTGTTGACTTCATTTCATCTCATTTAAGAAAGAAATTAATCTAATGAATAAACTTGTTATAATGGCTGGACTTCCTGGTACTGGCAAATCTTATTTCAATAAAAATTTCATAAAAGAAGAACATACTACAATTTCTAGTGATGAAATTCGTATCAAATTAACAGGTTCTTATGCTAAAATGCTTCCTAATATGAATGTTGTATATGATACAATGATTAGTGAATGCAACAAGATTTTCAGCAAAAATTCTGATTCATTTGTAGTTCTAGACTCAACATTTTTAGATTCATCAAGAAGAACATATTTTCTAGATAGAATCAAAGGTGCAGATTATATTGAATTAGTTATGTTGCATGCAAGTTTAGAAACTGTTTTAAAGAGAAATCATAAACGTATAAAATCAAAATGGGTTCCTGAGGATGTAATTAAAGAAATGTATTCACGATATAAAGAACCTAACGAAATTGAAAAAAAGCGTTATAATAAAATCACAAATATAAATTTTGAATAGGAGTAAATATGGAAATACTTAAGTTTTTAGGAATTGGTAGTGCATTTAATTTAGAAAATGATAATAATTGTGCCTATTTTATTGACAATGAAACATTTGTTTTATTTGATTGCGGGGATAGAATTGCAAGAAAAATTATAAACTATAAATTGTTAGAAAATATTAAGCATGTATTAATTGTTATTACTCACTTACATGCTGATCATATATCAAGCCTAGAAACATTGCTTGATTATTTATATTTAGTTAGAAAGGACATTGATTGTAAGGTTATGTATCCTTATAAAGATGGTCTTTCTAAAATATTAGATTTAGAAGCTACATTTGATTATTCAATAGATGATTCTAAAGAATTAACTTTTAATAATATTAATGTTAAAGCTATTCCGGCAAATCATATAGATAATTCTTACTCATATCTTGTAAAAACAAGTAATTTCTCTTTCTATTATTCTGGTGATACTAATAAATTAAATTTAGATGTATTAAAAATGCTTAAGAATAATGAAATAGATTTAATGTATCATGAGGTAAGTTATCCAAATATTTCTGTTCATACATCAATTGATGATTTAATTAAGTATATTCCACAAGATTTAAGAAAAAGAGTTTATTTGATGCATTTTAGTGATAAAAAGCTTATTGAACTTGCAAAAAATAATGGATTTAATGTTCCAAATGAACTTTAAAATAAAGTGAAAATTATGCAGTAATTTTTTAAAAAAATTGCTGCTTTTTTTATTTCATTTTTAAATAAAAAAAATATCAAAATGAAATAAAAAAAATCAATAAAAAATTATTAAAAAAATTCTCAAAATTTGTTATAGACTTTTTAAAAGTTTAGTTGTAAAATTTATTCAGTTATATAGAATATCTAATAGATAAATAAAGCTTTGTCAGTACTAAATAAGAATTAGATATTATTAAAAACGAATATTTTATTTTTAGGAGATTTAAAAATGGCTCATAAGATTTTAGAGTTGAGAGGTATTCGTAAGGAGTACGGACAAAATGTCATTTTAGATGATTTCGATTTATCTATTAATGAAAATGAATTCGTTACTTTTTTAGGACCTTCTGGTTGTGGTAAAACAACTACACTTCGTATCATCGGTGGATTTGAAACAATGCAAGCTGGTGAACTTTTACTTGATGGTGAGGACATTGCATCAATTCCTGCCTACAAGAGACCTATTAATACGGTATTCCAAAGATATGCTTTATTCCCTCATTTAAATATTTATGATAATATTGCATTTGGACTTCGTAACAATGTTTATTCAAATATTTATGACATTGGTACAATGGACCTAATGTCTGACTATGGTTTTGAAGAAGAAGAGATTGATAATCTTTCTCGTAAACTTAGTCATATTAACAAACCAAAGGATGTTAAGAATTATGTAATTGAATATTTTAAGTCATTCTCTAAATATTATAAATTTAGTGACTTCTTAAAAGAAAACAAGAAAGAATTAACATCATTTGCAAAAGAAGAATTATATTCTAAGTTAAATGAAAAGTTAGCTGAACTTGAAGCTAATGTTTCTTTAAAAGGAGAAAACTATAAAGAGATTACTAAATTAGCTTTAGCTGACATTGCTGCTAATGATATTTATTATCAAATGATCGAAAAGATTTCTGACAAGCATTTTAAAGAAGATATTATTCATCGTGAAGTATTAAATTCTTTAAAATTAGTTAATCTTGAAGGATATGAAAAGAGATCAATAGATCAATTATCTGGTGGTCAAATGCAAAGAATTGCAATTGCACGTGCAATTGTTAATAAGCCACGTATCTTATTATTAGATGAACCACTTTCTGCACTTGATTTAAAATTAAGAAAACAAATGAGACTTGAGTTAAGAGAAATGCAAAAGAACTTAGGTATTACATTTATATTTGTAACTCACGATCAAGAAGAAGCTATGGTTATGTCTGATACAGTTGTAGTAATGAATGGTGGAGAAATCCAACAAATGGGTCGTCCTGAAGACATTTATAATACTCCAACTAATAAGTTTGTTGCATCATTTATTGGTGAAGCTAATATTATTCGTGGTGTATATCCTGAAGCTCGTCGTTTCCAAGCTCTTGGTAAGACATTTAAGGTTTCAGCTCATGATTTCATGCCAAATGATCCAATCTACTGCATGGTTTCTTATGATGATTTTGATATTTGTTCACTTGATACAGCTAAATTCAGCGGTAAAGTTTTAAGTGTTAAGTTTGCAAAAAATATTTATGATTTAACTGTTGAAGTAGATAATGATTCTAAAACTAAGATTTTAGTTCAATCTGAAGATAAATATAATGTTGGTGATACAATTGGATTTACTGTTGAACCTGGTAATATTTATTGCGAAGCTATCACAGAAAAGAAAGCTAAGCTTTTAGCTAACTATGATGATTGTAACATTATGGAAGGTATTTATTTAGGTAATCAACAAGTATCATTCTTCGGTGCTGTATTTGATACTTACTTAACTACATTTATTCCTGGTGAAGTAGTTGATGCTGTAATTAGACCTGAAGATTTTGACCTTGAATTAGATGATCCTGATTCAGCAATTATTCAAGGTGTTGTTACAAAGTCTGTATTTACTGGTGTTCATTTTGAACTATGGGTTGATTTTGAAGGAACAACTCTTCTTGTTGAAGATTATCAAAATGTTGAAGTTGGTCAAAGAATTGGTTTAAAAGTTGACTTCTATGAAATTCACTTAATGAAGGTAGAAGATAGCGAACAAAGTGAAGAAATTCTAAAGATTCGTCAAGCTGGAAGAAAATTATCTGACAAAATTGAACAAGAGGCAATGTAATGAAGAATTTCAAGAATTTATCTATACCATATTTTATATGGCTGTTAATTCTTGTAGTCTTACCTTTGATTGTAATGTTTATATTAACTTTTGTTCAATCTAAAGGTACAGATTTCTCTACAGCCGTAGCATCAATTGAATCATATAAAAGATTATCTGATATCTCTTTGTATCAATCAATTTGGTCAAGCTTAAAGATTGCATTCTACACAGTTGTAGTTTGTATTCTTTTGGGATATCCTTGCGCTTATTTCTTATCATTCTCAAATATTAAGAATAAGATGTTAGTTCTTTTATTATTAATATTACCTATGTGGTGTAACTCTATGCTAAGAATTATTTCTTGGTATAAGTTATTCCAATCTGAAGGTTTACAAGCATTACATCTTGCAGGAAGTGAAGGCGCAGTTGTATTTGTAACTGTTACAACTTATCTTCCATTTATGATTTTCCCAATTTTTACTGTTCTTGAAAAATTAGACAGATCTTTAATTGAAGCTAGTAAGGATTTAGGTGTATCTAGTCCTAAGACTTTCTTAAAAGTAACACTACCTTTATCTTTAACAGGTATCTCTAGTGGTGTTATTATGGTATTCTTACCTGCAGCAACTGGTTTTGCAATTTCACAAACAATTGGTCAAGGTAAGATTCAATTAATTGGTAACTATATTCAAGCATTATTTGAAAAAGGAGATTACAACTTTGGTTCTCTAATTTCATTAGTAATGAGTTTAATCATTATTTTATGCATAGTTATATTTCAAAAAATGCAAGGAAAGCAAGGTGACAAGTAATGTTAGAAAAACTAGGAATTAAGTATTATTTACCTAAAGTATTAAAAGTTGTCTTCTTCGCACTTGTCTTACTTTCAATGTACATGCCTGTATTTATTATTATTTATCAATCATTTAATAAGACAGCAAATGCAATCGTACCACTTTCTTGGGGTGGAGCAACTCTTGCAAATTATCAAGAACTATTTAAAAATAGACAATTATATTTATCTATTTTAGATTCATTACTTGTATCATTCTGGGCAACAGCAATTGCAACAGTTGCTGGTCTATTTGCCTCAATTGGTATTAATTCATTAGTTGGTAAAAAGAGAAAAGCTATGGATTTCTTGAATGAAATTCCTATGATGAATAGTGAAATCGTAACTGGTATTTCAATTATGATTATTTTCTCTCTTTTATCTAATCTTCCAATTTTTAAGAATGTATTTGGATTTACTACAATGCTTGTAGCACATGTATTCTTTACAATCCCTTATGTAATATTAATGGTATTACCTAAGTTACAACAAACAGATGAAGCCTTATTTGAAGCTGCTCAAGATTTAGGATGCTCAAAGCCTATGGCTTTATTTAAAGTAGTCATTCCTTCATTAAAGACATCTATAATGGCTGGAGCATTAATCGCATTCACATTATCTATTGATGACTTTGTAATTTCATATTACACACAAGGTAATGGTTTCTCTAACTTCTCTAACTATGTATATACATCATATACAAAGAAGAACTTTAGTGCTGGTGCATACGCATTCAACTCATTACTAACATTTATCACTTTATTAGTTGTATTATTTGTTTCAATTAGTGCAAATAAAAAAGGAAAGAAGAAGGTGGCTAAATAATGAAAAAGATTATATTTTTATTTACTGCCCTAATTGCTTTCTCAATAGTAGCATTTAACATTATTTCTACACCAAAAACTGTTTTGAATTTCTTAAACTGGGGTGAATATATTGACACTGAATTAGTTAAGAAATTTGAAGAAGAATTTGACTGTCAAGTTAATGAAGAAGATGTCACTAGTAGTGAAGCAATGTATCAAAAGATTTCTAGTAAGACAACTGCATACGATGTTGCAATCCCTGGTGATTATGTAGTTAAACAAATGTATGAAGAAAAATTATTAAGAGAAATTGATGTAAATAACCCTAAGTACACTAATTTATATGGTGAAAGTGGAAATTTATATAAAACAATGTTTACTGATTCTTTACAAGAATTAATTGATAAGAATTTTAAAGATAGTAAAACAAATGAAGTTTATGATTCATATTTTATGCCTTATTTCTGGGGGGCTTATTCAATCATTTATTCAACAAGAAAAGATGATGTTGAAGAAGTAGTAAAGAATAACGGTTTTAAAGCTATTTTTGATAGATCTTTATATAAAGAAGATGTAAAAATTGGTGTTTATGATACATCTCGTTGGGATGTTGCAATTTATTTATTATCAAAGGGCATTAATCCAAATGTAACAGATCCATTTGATTTATCAACAACAGGTGATATTTCAAAATCATTACAAGATGAAATTGTTAATGTAATTAAAAATTCAAACTTCGATGAATGGGGTAATGACTCATTAAAGAGAGATACCGCTAATGGAACTATTGATTTGTGTTTCACACAACTTGGTGACTTCTTTGATGCTCTTTACTTAACTTATGATTCAGGAGTTTCAGAAATCAATTTTAATGTATCAGTTCCTACAAGTACTGCAGCATTCTTTGATGCTATGGTTATACCTACAACTTGTGAACAATATGATTTAGCTAATGAATTTATTAATTTTATGATGGATCCTGAAAATGCATATTCAAATGCACAAGCAATTGGATATTGTCCTACATTAAAAGAAGTAGTTAATTCTTATGAAGCTGATGCACTTGATCCTGAAAGTTATTATTTTATTTCAGAAGATGAGTCTGTTTCTTTATCTACAAAGGATTTCTTGGAAAAATATCCTATGTATTTAAATCCATTATATGGTATGACTAAGGAACAAATTGATAATATTTATTTATTAGATCCTAAATCAACAAGTTATTTGACTACTTGCGAATCAATTATTAATAGAGCTAAAAACTAATGGATATTCATAATTATTTAAATTATAAAATTAGGAATTGCAAAAATCATATTATTGATAGATTTGGTAATAAGAATTATTATTCTTTAGAGGATGTAATTGATTTATTGAAAGAATTTGGTCATCCATTTGAGACTAATTTGGAAAATTTATTCAATTACGTTCCTTCTAAAGGAAACGATTTTACTAGTATTGCTAGTTTTACAAAAGGCTTTATTAAAGGTGATAATTATAAGATTTATGTTTTATTACTTGAAAAGCATTTTGAAGTATTTGTACTAGAATTAAATAAGAATTTTTTGACTAATTATTTTTCACTTAATATTAATAATGAGGTTTTAGAAATTTGTTATTATCTAGAAGCAATGAAATTTGTTGACAAAAAATAAAAAATAATATATTATTTACGTTGTAAAAGCTGTGAAGTGAAGAGTACAATTTATATTTACTTTAGAGACGATATGGTTGGTGAAAATATCGGTGGTATATCTTGGAAAGTAGTCATGGAGCCTTATAGATGAAATTAAGTAGTTTATAACGTTACTCGCGTTAAGAGAATTGAGTGCTAGATTTATCTAGAACTAAGGTGGTACCGCGATAATTCGTCCTTGGATTTTTATTCAAGGATTTTTTTTATGGAAGTGATATCTTGATAGAAACTGAAAATTTATATATTAAATTTTATGAGTCAGATGATATGGTAGATTTATTTGAACTTATTGCTGATAAGGATTTAACATATCCTGCTGGATTTAAACCAGTTCCTGATTTAAAGACATGCAGATTATCTCTTGATTATCGTATTATGTCTAAGCAATACGTTAAAATTGTTGATAAAGAATTTAATTTCATGGGTGAAATTAATTTTTATAAAGACCAATCTAAACGTAATCCGAATGCTTATGAACTAGGATTTATCTTACTTAAAAGATATCAAGGTAAAGGCTATATGCAAGAAGCACTTAAGGCATTTATCACGTGGTTTAGTAAGAAAGTTGATATTGATGTATTAACATTACATATATTTTTAGGTAATGCAAAGTCAGTTAATACAGCTTCTAGACTAGGCTTCCAAAATGATGGAATTATTAGAAGATATAAAAAAATGTATGATGGGCAAGTTTTAGATGTTTATTCATTTTCAATGACTAAGCCCGAAATAGAAAGGAATATTCAATTATGGCAAAAATTTTAGACCCTAAATATGATCCTAAAAAAGTTGAAGCTGGAAAATATGATTTCTGGCGTAAAGGAGGATTTTTTACAGCAGGTGATAAGGACAAAATCCCATTCACTATCGTTATTCCTCCACCAAATGTAACAGGTAAACTTCACCTAGGTCATGCTTGGGACACATCAATTCAAGATATGATTATAAGAAGAAAGCGTATGCAAGGTTATGATGCATTATGGATTCCTGGAATGGACCATGCTGGTATTGCAACTCAAGCTAAAGTTGACGCTAGATTAAAAGATATGGGTATTTCAAGATATGACATTGGTCGTGAAAAATTCTTAGAATATGCATGGGCTTGGAAGAATGAGTATGCTGATATTATCCATTCTCAATGGGCAGCTTTAGGTCTATCTTTAGATTATACAAAAGAACGTTTCACACTTGATAAAGGATTAAATGATGCAGTAAATTACGTTTTCACTAAGTTATATGAAAAAGGATATATTTATCAAGGTAAACGTATTATAAACTGGGACCCTGAAGCTAAGACTGCATTATCAAATATCGAAGTAATTCACCAAGATGATGAGGGTGCTTTCTATTATTTTAAGTATCCATTTACAGATGGTTCAGGTTCTTTATTAATCGCAACAACTCGTCCAGAAACTATGTTTGCTGACCAAGCACTAATGGTTAATCCAACTGATGAACGTTTTGCAAAATATATTGGTAAAGAAGTATATATTCCAGGTACTAAGACTATTATTCCTGTTATTGCAGATGAATATGTAGATAAAGAATTTGGTACTGGTGTTGTTAAATGTACTCCAGCTCATGACCCTAATGACTATGAAGTAGGTATTAGACATAACTTAGCTATGCCTCTTTGTATGAATGATGATGGTACAATGAATGAAATGTGTGGTAAGTATCAAGGCCAAGACAGATTTGAATGTCGTAAGAATCTTATTGAAGATTTAAAGAAAGACGGATATTTTGATCATCTTGAGAAAATTGTTCACTCTGTAGGACACAGTGAACGTACAGGTGTTCCTGTAGAACCAAGACTATCTAAGCAATGGTTTGTAAAGATGGATGTTTTGGCAAAACAAGTATTAGATAATAAAGAATATGAATTCGTACCTGCTCGTTTCAAAGATACATTAGTTCAATGGTTATCTAATATTCAAGACTGGTGTATTTCCCGTCAATTATGGTGGGGACATAGAATTCCTGCTTGGTATAAGGGAGAAGAAGTAAAGGTTCAAGTTGAATGCCCAGGTGAGGGATGGACTCAAGACGAAGATGTACTTGATACATGGTTCTCATCAGCATTATGGCCTTTCTCAACAATGGGTTGGCCAAATGAGACTGAAATGTTAAAGAGATATTATCCAACTAACGTTTTAGTTACTGGTTATGATATTATTTTCTTCTGGGTATCAAGAATGCTATTTGAAGGTATTGAATTTACTCATCATGCACCATTTAAAGATATCTTAATTCATGGTTTAGTTCGTGATTCTAAGGGTAGAAAGATGTCAAAATCACTTGGTAATGGTATTGACCCATTTGATGTAATTGATAAATATGGTTGTGACGCATTACGTTATTTCTTAAACACAAATTCAGCTCCAGGTTTAGACCTTCGTTATGAAGAAGAAAAGGTAGCATCAAGCTGGAACTTCTTAAATAAATTATGGAATATTAGCCGTTATGTTATGATGAATATTGATGGCTATAAGGAAATTGATTTAACTAAGGCTAATCTAAATCTTGCTAGTAAGTGGATTTTAAACAGATTAAATAAGACTATTAAGTCTGTTGATTATAACTACGACAAGTATGAATTTGGTGAAGCTAATAAAGCTTTATATAACTTCATTTGGGAAGATTTCGCATCTTGGTATATCGAAGTTTCTAAGGTTGATTTACAAGGTGAAGATGAAACAAATAAGAACACAACTCAAAATGTGTTAGTATATGTATTAATGGCTATTACAAAGATGTTACATCCAGTTGCACCATTCATTACTGAAGAAATCTATCAAGATTTACCTCATACAGAGCCATCAATTACAATTAGTTCATGGCCAACTATAAATAATGCATTCAATTTTGAAAGCGAAGAAGAAGGATTCAATCATTTAATTGAAGTAATCACTGCTATTCGTAATGAACGTGCTAAAGCTCAAAAAGCTCCAAAGGATCCTATTTCTATCACATTATTTGCAAAGAATGAAAACACATATAAAGTATTTAATTTAGGTGTTAATTACTTAAATCGCTTTGCAAATCCAAAGTCATTAACTATTACAGATAAAGATATTGAATCTAAGAATAATGTTGTTGTAGTATTAAATGATTCTACAATTTATATTCCTCAAGATGATTTAATTGACAAGGCTAAAGTTATTGAAGATTTAAATAAAGAAAAAGCTAGACTTGAAGGAGAATTAGCTAGATCTAATAAGATGCTATCTAATCCAAACTTTGTTTCTAAGGCTCCTGAAGCTAAGTTGGCTCAAGAAAGAGCTAAGCTTGCTCAATATGAAGCTCAATATCAAGAAGTTTTAAATCACTTAAAAGAAATAGCTTAAAATTAAATAGTGTAAATTAAGACCAAGACATTTCAATTCTTGGTCTTTTTTTATGTAATTTAATTGACATCTTTTTTAAATAAATTTATAATACAACTTGACTTGAAAAATAGAGGAGTGTTATTTTGTTAAAATATGAAGAGTTACCAAGTTGGTTACTTTGTCTAGATGTTACAGATGTTTCGTTTATTAAAAACATTATTATTCATAATGGTTCTTTAAAAGAAGTTGCCAAAGTCTATGATGTATCGTATCCAACAATAAGATTAAGATTTGACAAATTAATTGATAAAATTAATGAGAATGACAAATCTAATGACGATTCTTTTACGCTTAAAATTAAAAGCTTAGCCATTGATGATAAAATTGACTTTGATACAGCAAAAGAATTGATTCAAGAATACAGAAAGATGAAGAAATAAAAATGAAATATTACAATATTTTAAAGTATTTAGCAATTATTCCCGCATTTATTATGTCTATATTATATATTATATATAGGGATAATGTATTATTTATTATTTCAACAGTAACTATAATTTTATATGTTTTATTTATAAGTGTTTCAATTTATGTGGAGAATAATATAAAAAAGGAGAAAGTTAAGGATTTTAATAAGTCTAAAATCCAAGACCTATAATATGAAAAAAATTTATAAAGCTATTATTATTTTATTAAATGTTTGCCTTTTAGGGTTGTTTGCAACTACTATTGTCATAAAAGTCTTTGGTGATCAAAAGAATCCTTTGAATTTGAAAATTAATTCTTATAAAATTAATGGAAAAATGAAAATTGATAATTTAGATTTATTTTATAACCATATTAAAAATAATGAGTTGTCTTATAGTGATATTTATTGTGGTTATGGTGATGTTAAATTATTTAATGATGAAATCTATACACTTGATTTAGACTATATATATGAAGCTAATGTTGGCCTTATGTATGGTGTTCTTGGAATTGGAGAAGTCGATACATTATATGTTGAAGAAGACCTTGCAACAAGAAGTGTAGGATATTATTTATCTTTAGAAAAAGCCTTTAATTTATTAAAAGATACCAAAGATACTTATTTAAAAGAAGTGAATTGTGTTTCATTTACTAATGGATACACTTTTGAAATTAATAAAGGTGATCTTGTTTATGATAATGGTAAAATTTTTAATGCTTCCGAAAATCTAAATGGAAGGTTTTATAACGTAATTTTCTACAATGATATTAATAATGTATATGCAACAGTTCATGTTGTATGTTAAATTGTGCCTTCGGGCACTTTTTTAATATTATTAAAGATTTTTGGGCGTTGACTTTAATAATATTAAATAATATAATAAAAAATATAAATAAAGTTAAAGAATTTGATATATTCTTATTAATTTTATTTATTATCTGATAATGATTATATAAAACTCGAAATCTAACTAAAAACGTATAATTCATTTATGGGAGAGATCAGACATTATTATTAAACTTGGGAGAGTTTTAATAATAAATATTAAATAGTAGCAGAAATGCTACTTTTTTTATGTATTTAAAATAAAAAAAGAAGCTTGAAGCTTCTTAATAATCATATTCACTGGAGCAACAGACGGGAATCGAACCCGTATCCCCGCATTGGTGGTGCGGAGTAATAACCATTATACTACTGCTGCATAGTATATTAA
>Ga0247611_10007067_pt1 | contig 14226 bp, 16 predicted proteins | sample 177DNAGHGhighgp2_FD_192422 | JGI IMG/M metagenome (GOLD analysis project Ga0247611, IMG submission 192422) | Sheep rumen microbial communities from Palmerston North, Manawatu-Wanganui, New Zealand - 1770 DNA GHGhigh gp2 | ecosystem: Host-associated > Mammals > Digestive system > Stomach > Rumen...
GTACGCTACAGTTCAATGTGCTTCTTCAAAATCCAATCCTGTCAGGCAGCTACCAAGTTATTTTCCCTTCAAACCTCTCTTATGGGCGTTGGCATAAGGGCAGGCCGTGCTTTTCCTCAAAACGCTTATGGGATTCCACGCTGTCCTTGCTCACGCCCAGAACCACGGCGCCCTTTTCCAGAAACTGCGGATAAAGATCCCGGAAGCTGCAGGCCTGACTGGTGCAACCGCCGGTCATGTCCTTGGGGTAAAAATAGAGGATCACCGTCTGTCCTCTGTAATCCGAAAGCGAATGGAGCTCTCCGTTTTGATCTCGGAGAGAGAATGCCGGTGCAGTTGTTCCTGTTGTCAGCATGATCAGTACCTCATTTCATAGTTTTTATGTCAGCGCCGCGGCCTGCCGGGGATCTCTGTCCGGATGAAAACGTACTCCGTGTCGGTAGACCGGGATTCATCGAAGTGATAACAGCATCTGTCGTAGGCCTTGAGTTGTTCCGGGTTTGACGCGCCGATCTCGGCCATATAGCGCACCATGTCGCCCCTGGCCATCTTGGCATAGACGCCCTTCTGCACGACCTTGCCGTTTTCCAGTTCCCCGAAAACGCAAGTGATAAACCGATCCCGCGCCGAAAGGTGCTTCTCGATACACTGGGAGTATTCCCTGGAAGCCAGATTGATGATGATCCCGCTCTCGTCCAGGACCTCCCGGTACAGGCTGTCGCCCCAGAAGTCGTAGAGATTACTCGCTCCGGCAACATTCACCTTCGCCTGCATTTCCAGTCTGTAGGGAACCACGCCGTTCATCGGCTTGAGTACCCCGTAGAACCCGGACAGAATGCGCAGATTGTTCTGCACATAGTCAAACTGGCTGTTTTCAAACACCGACGGGGCCATATAGGTATACTGGATGCCATCATAGGCGATGATCGCGGGCGTTAGATTTTTCCGCAGATTCATTTCCGCAAAACGTTCGGCGTTTTCCTGTGCGATCTTGTCGCTGCAGGCCCAGAGCTTTTTCTGCTCCTTATAGGAAAGACTTCTGATCCAGTTCATCAGCGTCTCTGTACGGTCGAGGAAGACCGGAAGCTCCCCACAGGCAAAGCTGTCCGTATCGACCCGCATTTTTTTCGCCGGGGAGATGATGATTCTCATGTCCGCACCTCCGGGTTCAAGTCTTCGAGATATGACCATTATAATGCAAGCCGGGCAATGGCACAAGGAGGAGATATCGCATGATTACAGCTTTCGTACCGCTGTTTTACAAACCATCATCCATCTTTTCTTTTACACGGCTCCCCAAATGTGCTATACTTCATTCCAAGGATGTGATGGAATGAACATAGACGAGCAAAAAACACGCTTTTTGGGCATCTGCCGTGAAACAATACATCGTGAAGGATTAGAAGAACTGCTTGATTGGCTTTTAAAAGCAGACTTTTTTACAGCTCCGGCCAGCACCCGCTATCATGGCGCTTATGCCGGCGGCCTTTGCGAGCACTCTTTGGATGTATATGATTACGCACGAAAGCTGGCTTTTCTTTCGCCGACAACGCTGTCGGAAGAATCTCTTGCAATTGCCGCGCTGTTTCACGATGTCTGTAAGGTCAATTTCTACACGACAGAGTATCGGAACAAAAAGATTGATGGGGCCTGGCAGGAGATCCCCTTCTACACAGTTGACGAGCGATATCATTTTGGCGGGCATGGGAGCAAGTCTGTGTACCAGATTCAGTATTTCATGAAACTGACACCGGAAGAAGCTGCGGCGATCAATTGCCATATGGGCTTTTCTGACGGGAACGCAGGAACAGTCCGCGATGTCAGCGATGCGTATGAGCAGTATCCGCTTGCATGGATTGTCCATGTTGCAGATGAAGCGGCAACATTTTTGCTGGACAGATAGCGCGAGAGGTGATGCGTATGCCCTTTCAAATCATCCGAAATGATATAACGAAGGTAAACGCTGACGCCATCGTAAATACCGCAAATCCGAAGCCCCGGATCGGTCGGGGTACCGACAGCGCCATCTACGCCGCTGCGGGCGAAGAGCAGCTGATCGCCGCGCGAAAAAAGATAGGCGACATTGCACCGGGTCAGGCCGTTCACACCTCTGCCTTTGCCCTGGATGCAAAATACATCATCCATACGGTTGGGCCTGTCTGGGTCGATGGTTCTCATGGGGAACGGGATGCACTCCGTTCCTGCTACGAAAACTCTCTGGCGTTGGCAGACAGTCTTGACTGTGAAAGCATCGCCTTCCCGCTCATTGCCACAGGCACATACGGCTTGGCAAACGACCACTTCTTTTTTCTTGCCTGCTATACTGTGACCAGAACACAAGAAGGAGGCATTTGTAGTGTACGGAGCACTTTTGGGCGATATGATCGGTGCGCCCTATGAATTTGACAGAGGAGACAAGACAAAGGAGTTCCCGCTTTTTTGCAAGTATTCTCATTTCACCGATGATTCGGTCATAACGATTGCTGTGGCAGAAGCCCTGCTTGACTTCCGGTTCCGGGAGGATGAGGAAATCAAGGCGGGTCTCGTGGAGAGCATGCGGAAATGGAGCAAGAAGTATCCCGACGCCGGATATGGCCGGAAGTTTTATCATTGGCTTCGTGCCAGACATCCCGAGCCTTACGGCAGCTATGGCAACGGGTCGGCCATGCGCGTCTCTTCCGCAGGGTGGCTGTTTGACACGCTGGCTGAGACCCGTCATATGGCGCGGTTGACGGCAGAGGTCACGCATAATCACCCCGAGGGGATCAAAGGCGCAGAGGCCACGGCAAGCGCCATTTTCCTTGCCCGCACCGGTCACAGCAAAGACGAAATCCGGGACTACATCGTGCGGGAATTTGGCTATGATCTCTCCCGTACCTGCGATCAGATCCGGCCCGGATATACCCACATTGAAAGCTGCCAGAAGACCGTGCCGGAAGCAATCACCGCGTTCCTGGAGGGGACGGATTTTGAAGACGTCATCCGCACGGCTGTCTCTCTCGGCGGTGACTGCGACACGCTGACCTGTATTGCCGGCAGTATCGCGGAGGCCTACTACGGTGTGCCTGCAATTTTGGAGGCTGAGTGCAAGAGCAGGCTCCCGGAGGATATGCTGTATATCCTCGGCCGCTTTGATATCGCCCGTGAACATGGCCATGATGTGATCCCCGACGATACTCTGGCGGGCAACGTTCTGATCGAAGATGCAATCGCCCGTTATTATGAGGCCAGCACGCAGCAGAACCTGATCGGCGTTCTGGATGCGATCCTGCAGCGCAGCCGCGCAGGTGGACATTTCCTGATTCCTGTGATCCCGCCGCAGGCTATGATCTGGACATTGAGCCGGACGATATCAGCGTCTCGGATACCGTCACGCTTGTGTGGGAAATCGGATAAAGAAGCATATCCCCCGCCGGCGGTGTTTTGAAACTGCCGGCGGGGGATATTTCCTACAATCTTCCTACAACGAGCAAAAATCAGCTTGATTTTTAAAGAAGCCACGAGCTGTCAGGATGAGGTTGGACTGAGATCCAAACCAAGGTTTTTTCCTACAATTTTCCTGCAAAGGCCTTTTTTAGGGGTGAATTTGGGGTGGTTTTAGGGTCATTTTTACCAGTATATTCCTGAATTTCCTCAATGAAGATTGGTATTTAAAAACCCGCAAACCGTTGGTATCACTTGGTTTTTGAGGATCAGTTGGTATGAGCAGATACTCCCTGTCAAGGTCGCCAGTCGATTGGTAAGGATGAGGCCCCCCAATTCGAATCCGGGCAGCAACTCCAGAAAAACGCCTGTTCGAAAACCTGATCCGGTGGGGCTTTGCCTTTTCCTATATCAATATCCCGTTGCAGTGGTCGATTTCATGCTGGATGATCTGAGCTGTCCATCCTGTGAAGGTTTTGAGGCGGGTTTGGAATTCCTCGTTCTGATATTGCACCTTGATAGACCGGTAACGCTTTGCCTTGCGTGTACCCGTCAGGGAGAGACAGCCCTCCTCCGCTTCATACGGACCGGAGCATTTGACGATCACGGGGTTATACATCATCATGTACTGCCCGTTGTTGTCGAAGGCGATGATCCGCTTTGCGCTGCCGATCATGTTCGCCGCCATGCCCACGCATCCGTCCGCGTGAGCGCGCAGCGTGTCCAGCAGATCCGCCGCGATGGGCGCATCCTCAGGTCCTGCCTCAGCGGATTTCTGCGCGAGGAAGATCGGGTCTTTCATAATGGGTTTGATCATGGTGCCTGCTCCTTTGCTCTGACTGTGTCTTCAACATATTTCACGAAGTGCTGCAATTCCTCTCTGCTGCCGCAGCCGCAGATTCCATTTACATACAGGAGCGGGCTATCGGGACAAATTTTGTCGTGCATCAGATTATTAAGGTTGTAGGAAGTGGCTTCAGAATAGTCTGCGGTAAAATCTTTTCGTCTTCCGGAAATCAGCACAAGGCCGTTCCAGCCGTGCCATTTATCGAAAAGGCTGGCGTACACTTTCGCCGGCACTTCGATATGCCCGATCGGTTTGAGCGACGACGGCGGTAAAAACTCCGGCGCGTCGTAAAGGCCAAACCAGCCGATCGGTTCTGTCATCACATTCAGAGTCTTGATCTCATCACGGGCAAAAGTCCGCTTCAGGATGCAGCAAAACAGCGGCTGATAATACACAGTTACCTGGGGGCTGTCCAGAACGATCAGCACACGCCGCCCGCCTTCGACCGGATAGGTCACAACATCTCCCGGCTCCAGAGGCGGCAGCTGTTTCGTTTTTGGTTCTGGCGTCCGTTTCCGGGGCTTTGCGCGCGGCGTCGAGATTGTCCTCCAAAATGCGTCCAGATTTCTCTTCCGCGTTTTGAGATCCTGATTATTTGCGCCTGATTCCCGGTAAAAATCAAGGTTTGCGCCGCTTTCGATGATTTCACGCACTCGCGTCAGGACTTCCTCCGACTGCTCGCAGCACATCCATTCTGCTTTGGCCAGGCCAAACCAGACATCGTGCAGGATCGGATCGTCCGCTGAAAATTCCTTGATGTATTGCTCCAGAATCTTTTTCGTTATATTGGGTACAGCAGCACCTTCGTTATACTCGTCCATGAAAGTTTCATATGTCTCCATGAACTGGTCGCTCTGCGTCATTCCCATTCCCCAGCAGCCCATTTTACACTCTCCTCCATACAAGTCACTACGACTTTACCCGGTCTTGAAGGTCCGTTTCGCTCCTTCACATTTTCCGCAGCGGCTGCAGCCGTTGCAGGTCTGCTTCATGCCGCAGGTCTGGCAGCGCTCGCCGAACCAGGGCTTGTATAATTCCGCTTCGGGGATGGGATTGCCCCAGGTGTCCGTGAGCTTGAAGATCATCGGTTTCCCTTGGTAGCTCAGGCCGGACTTGAACGCCTGCTGACTCTGTACGCCGTTTCCCTCCACGCGGTAGGTCTTGCCGTCCTTGACAAAGCGGCGGCCCGTGCCGCAGAAGGTAAAGGTCACATCAAACGCCGCGCACTCGTCCCGCAGGACCTTGACCCACTCATAGTGACAAGGCCGCGCGCCGCCGTAGTTTTCGCCGTCGCACAAGACCTGCTCGATCTGTCCCGCGGGAAGGTATTGGCGGATGCTGACCGGGCCGATATAGGGCGCACACATGATGCCCTTGTGCTTGAACGGCAGCTCCAGCAGGATCGGGATGCGCTCGTCTGCGCGGCGCTGGTTTTCGCAGGTGACATTGAACATCACGTTCTCCCAGCCGTCGCCCCAGTCCCAGGGCAGATGGTCTGCCACGCGCTCGGGGCGCTTGGTCAGGAGGAAGAACTTGACGTCCGGCCGCCGGTGGATGATTTCCCAGGCCTCCTCCCGCCAGGGGTCCGCCTCCGCCAGAAAGAAGTCGCTGGTCATACAGACGCGGATCATCTCCCCGCTCTTGACCTTATACCGCCCTTCGCGGTCTTTGGTGAGCGGATAGCGAAAGCCCGCCTTCGTGCGGTAGATGTCCGCGCCGTTCTGGCCCCGCAGGCCGTCAAGGTAGTACATATAACAGTTCTGGCAGCCCTCGCTGCACTTTTTGCAGCCGTGCCAGGGATTCCAGATATCATGCACAAGGGCTCACCTCTTTCTGTTTGGGAATCTCCGTCAGTTTCTCTTTGATAAGCGGGATGATCGTCAGATCCGCCGGGAGCCAGGCAACTTCGTCCAGCTCCTCCGCGCACAGCCACCTTGCCGCTTCATGTTCTTTCAGTACAGGCTCCCCGTCACAGATCGCGGCCCAGAAGCACTGCATGCTGAGATGAAACGCGGGGTAGTCGTATTCGATGGTGGTGAGGCGGTCGCCGACTGTGATGCCGGTATCCAGCTCTTCCCGGATCTCGCGCACCAGCGCCTGCTGCGGTGTCTCCCCTGCTTCGATTTTTCCGCCGGGAAACTCCCAGCCGTCCTTTTGCTCTCCATATCCTCGCTGGGTGGCAAAGATCCGGCTGCCGTCCCGGATGATGGCCGCGACAACATGTACAGTCTTCATGTCCTCTCCGTTTTTCAGAAAGTATAGGTTTCACTGAGTAGATCATCGCGCCGACAGAGGCTTGCTTATCGGCTCGGAAGGGGGCGGATCAGGAATCAGATACCGCCGCATCCTCTGCAATTTGATTTCGAATGCGAAGCATTTTCTCATCCAGCTTCGCACTTTCTTCCGCACAGGCTTCCAGCTCTTTCGCAAGCTGTTCGGCAGTTTGCGGATTGAGATTTTTCTTATACCGAAGCTTATGCTCAAGACTTGACCAGAAATCCATGGCAATCGTCCGCATCTGAACTTCAACGAACATGTCTTTTTTGCCGTTTTCCGTGTAGACCGGCGTCTTGACGATCAGGTGCAGGCTTCGATAGCCGCTCGGCTTCGGATTCTGAATATAATCCTTGCGCTGAATCAGCGTTACATCCTCCTGCGCGAGGAAGCTGTCCGCAATTTTGTAAATGTCGTCAACGAAAGAGCAGACTACCCGAACACCGGCAACATCCTTTAAGTTTTCCTCTACCGATTCGATGGTGATCGGTAATTGCAGTTTTTTCAGCTTTCTCATGATGCTGTCAAGTGACTTCACTCTCGACTTGATGGATTCGATGGGGTTGTGCTCATCCTGGAGGGAAAGCCGATTATTGAGAATATTGAATTTGGTTTCCACTTCCATCACGGCGCACTGATAGTTCATCAGCATGCTGTAAACGGGATCGAAGTCGGCATGAAACTGCTGAAGAAACATCTCGACATTCGTATTGTCCTGCGGCTTCATGAGTTCATCCTGCCCCGAAAGAGCATGCGCGTTATTGCTGTTGATGTTGGTCATGGCTGTAAACCTTTTCAAAATAAAACATACCTGTCTATGCGGCGCTGCTATCTGAAACGAATATAACATGCTTCTTTCATGATATCAACTATAAACCAGAAACACGAATCAGATTCACCCAAATCTGATTCTTCACATCGGTCACATGGATTTTCAGCAGACCGTACATCCGGTGAAAGCCCATGTAATGCAGGAGCGTCACGACAAAGCCGCGGGGCTCTTTCCTTCTATTGGTTTAATCCGTCACCGCTTCGCCGGTCCAGGCTGTTATGCTGCCGGACTTGCAGATGTTGGCACAGTCCACGCTTTCGGGTCAAGCGCTGATTGACCGACGCGTAAAAAGCAAAGAGTATTTCGTTCATCGTTCTGATCAGCGAAATACTCTTATGGATTATTCGGCTGCCTCCAGGGTCCCGAGCTCTGTGTAGATCATGCCGTTTCTGCCCCGGTCCGAGCGCATCAGCGAGATCGTTTCCACAGTCATGGCAACGGGTCCCGGCGCAAGGCCGGGCATTTCCCCGGCGGCTTTTCGGATCAGGGTGATGTGCGGAGTGAAGCGCTTCTTGTCAAAGGGGATATTGTTCTCCGCAAGGGCGCGGCGGACGCGCCGCACCACCGCCGTGAGCGGTGCGGAATCCGACATTCCGGCCCACCACAGATCGCCGAAGCGGCCCATGCCCTCCAGCCGGAGCTCGAAGGGGCGGAAAGAGACGGCGGACAGCGCGTCCAGCACCGGCTCGAAGTCCGGGTACTCCCCAATGAAGGCGAGGGTCAGATGCAGGTTTTCCTCAGATGTGTAGTTCCCGCGCACACCCCGGTCGTACAGGGCGTTTTGCGTATGGATCAGGCTGTCCTTCATGGCGTCGGATAGACGGATGGCAACAAAGAGTCTCATGTGCTCACCTCACAGAAAGTGGTATCAGGATATTATCCGGTCTTGCCGTCTGTTTTGTCAAGGGTGAAACAACATCGTTTCATCTTGATTTGTAGCGTTACAAGATATGCAAGCTTCGGGCCGCTTCTCCCTTGCATTTTCAGTCAGATATGTTTATAATTACCTGCATAATATAAGCAGATATAAAGAGGGATTATTCGGCATGACATCTTATCAGCAGAGATATAAAAGAAGCGCGGCCATCCTCAACGAAAAATACTGCATCTATATGATACCGGCGCTGCTGTCCGCCGTTGGCGTATCCCTGAGCGAATTTGCGGACAGTCTGATCGTCGGGCGGCTTTTGAACGAGGAAGCATTCGCCATCGTCAATCTCGGCACGCCGATCGTGTTCATGGCCTCCATGGTCTATACGGTCACGGGTCTGGGCGGGTCGCTTTTGTACGCGGAATACCTTGCCAAAAAGGAGAAGGAACGGGCAGGCGCGTATTTTACCGCCTCCACGCTCCTGTCGCTCGCCGCGGGGCTTGTCCTGTTTGCGGGGCTGATGCTCCTTCGTTCAAGACTCGCCGGGCCTTTCGGCTGCCCCGATGAGCTGCGGGCGGGCTTCAACCGCTACACAAGCTACCTGTGCTGGTTTGTCCTTGCGGGTGTCGCGCTGACAAACGTCACCTATTTCCTGCCCGTCGTCGGCAAGCCCTTCCTCTCCATGGGGCTGACCGTTGCGGCAAACGTGATGAACGTCGGGCTGGACATCTTCTTTATCCGCGTCTTCGGCATGGGCTGTGAGGGCGCCGCCCTGGCGACGGTGGTCTCCTATCTCCTTGCCCTTGTGGCCGCCATCGTGATCTGCCGCTTCCAAAAAGTGCCGCTGAGACTACAGAAGCTGGAAACCCCCTGGCGGTCGATCGCGGAGATCGTGCGGAAGGGCTTCCCCGTCGGGATCGTCCAGGCAGGCTACGCCGTGACGGGTATGTTCTGCAACCACTTCATGAACCTCAGCTTCGGCGAGGAAGGCGTTGTGGTGATGTCCCTTTTCGGCCAGATGGATTCCGTCATCTCCGTGGCCCTCAGCGGCGTCGGCGATAACAACGCCTCCTTCGCCGCCATGCTCAAGGGCGAGGGCGACTACTACGGCATCCGCACCCTGACGCGAAACGTCGCCATTGGGGTCGTGCTGGTCTGCTCGGTGCTGGCGCTGGGCTTTGTGTGCTTTTCCCGGCCCCTCGCCCACCTCTTCAACATCCATGACGCGGGCTCCCTGCGGCTCGTTGTCCGGCTCACGCCCGTCTATGTCCTGTACTATCCCCTGCGCGGACTGCTGCTGACGCTGCGGGATCTGTACAACACCCTCGACCGGAGCGTCTACGCCACCGTCCTCGGCGTGCTGGACAAGGCGGTCTCCATCCCGGTCGTGGGCTATGGCCTGTATCTGCTCTACGGCGGCTGGGGCCTGATCGCGGCCTTCCCGGTGAGCATGGCCCTGATCTTGCTGCTGGTCCTGGGCGTTAACTTTTATATTTACCGCAAATCCAATGGGCGCTACTCCCCGATCCTGCTGCTGGATGAGAGCAATCCCCTCAAGGCCCTGTGCAGCTTCACCGTCCGGGGTGACACGCAGGCGCTGGACGCCGCCGTGGAGGAGAGCCTGCGGCCGCATATCGGTGACAGTCGGCTGATCAGCCGGACCTGCCTTGCGGTGGAGGAGATCTGCTCCTACATCCACGACAACTGCGGCAAAACTACCCCGGTCGACATCATGATCAGCGAGGACCGGCACAGCACGATCATCACCTGCCGCAGCCCCGGCAAGCCCTTCTATCCCGTCAAGCCCGAGGGGGAGAAGCTTTCGGCCAATGAGCTGGTGCTGACAAAGCTGTTTCGGATCAAACACGAATACATTTTCGGCTTGAATTCCACAAGCCTTACCACAGGAGGCGGCTATGAAAAATAAAATCGTTGTTGTAGAGGCCACGTCCACCGCGTTCAACTATCTGGAGGACATCCGCGCCCTGGGCTGTGAGCCCGTGATTCTGGAGGCCTACCTTCCCGACGGCTACGCGCGAAGGATGCTCGATGAGGAGCGCAGGGTCAAGTATTCCCGCATCAAGTACCCCATTACGATTCTCAAGGAGGACCCGGATTATGAAGTGACGCTCCGGATGGTAAAGGACCTCGACCCGCTGCTGGTCATGCCGGGCGGCGAGGAGGGTGTCGTCCTCGGCACGCGCCTTGCCGACGACCTCGGCATGCCGGGAACCCCGTATTCCAACATCGCCAACATGACGCAAAAGAGTGTCATGCACCGAAGCCTCAAAAAAGCGGGTCTCAGATACATCCGCGGCACGGAGGTCAAGAGCTGGGAAGACTGCCTCGCTTTCCTTGAGGAGACGGGGACGGAGGACGTTGTCCTCAAGCACGACCACGGCGCGGCCTCGGTGGGCGTACACCTGGTTCACGGAAAAGATGAGCTGAAGGCCGCCTTCGAGCAGGAGAGCCGCGCGGACAACAACATGTTCGGCGAGGCGGACACCCGCTTTCTCCTGCAGGAGCGCATCTTCGGCACCGAGTACATCGTCAACACCATCAGCCGTGACGGCATCCCGGCCCTCACCTCCGTCTTCAAATATTTCAAAAAGCGCACGCCGTCCGGCGCAATCATCTACAGCGGCAACGAATCCATCAACGAACCGACCGAGCAGGAACAGGCTTTGATCGACTACGCGCTCAAGGCGGTCTGCGCCCTCGGCATCACCGACGGCCCGGTCCATGGGGAATACATGGTCGACAAAAACGGCCCCGTCCTCATTGAGGCAAACTGCCGTGTCATGGGCAGCAGCGCACCCTCGGGCTTTCTCGACAAGGTGTTCGGCTACCATGAGACGGAGGTGATCCTGAACAGCATGCTGGACAAGGAATACCACCGCAGATTCCGGGAGCGGCCCTACAGGCCCCTGCGCAAGGGCTATGCCAAGGATTTTTCGGCGGCTTGTGATCAGCCGATCTCCTTCTCGGGCATTGTCCCGATCCTGCTGGGTATGAAGAGCTTCTATTCCGGCTGGGTAGAAAACGCGGGCAGGACCGACATGCTGCACGAGACCGTCGACCTGGAGACCGAGACGGGCTGCATCTATCTGGTTCACGACGACCCGGAGGTCGTGAAGCGGGAGTTTGAGCAGCTCATGTACATTGAGGAAAACTACCCCAAGCTTCTGCAGTCGGATGAGCCGCTGTTTGTCGCGCCGGAGAACAAAACGCAGATCACGCCCGAAATCGAAGAGATTCTGAACGAGGACCCGGAGGTCCTGATCTCCAGGATCGTAGCCTGGTACAAGGACGGCGCGCACGGTGAAAGTATCGTGCCCGAGGCGCTGCTGGATGCCGCCCCGTATAACCGCCGCATTATGGAGCTGATCCGGGACCTCTGCTGACGGCTGTCAAAAGCGGCCGAAACCGCACCGGATTTTAAAGGGAGGAAAAACGATGAATAAGAATAAGCGGTTTGCCGCGCTGCTGCTGGCATTGATTCTTGTGATCTCGGGCGTATCGGTATGCTTTGCCGAAGCACCCGCTGACGCGGAAGGGGCGGCAAAAAGCCCGGAGGAGATCATCGCGCGCAAGGTGCTGCGTGTCGGCACGGCGGGCGACTATCAGCCCATGTCCTATCTGGACCCGGATGCCGGGAAATATGTGGGCTTCGACGCCGAGCTTGCCGAGGATCTGGCAGCAGCCCTGGGCGTGGAGCTTGAATATGTGAAGACCTCCTGGCCGACGCTGATGGAGGATACCCTTGCGGGGAAATTTGACCTTGCGATCTGCGGCATCACGATCACCGATGCGCGCAGAGAACAGGCGCTCATGTCCGAGGGTTATTTCGGAAACGGCAAGACGGTCCTCTGCCGCGCGGAGGACGCGGACAAGTATACAAGCCTCGAGGCAATCAACCGGCCCGAGGTGCGGGTGATGGAAAACCCCGGCGGGCTCAACGAAAAATTCGCGCGTGAAAACCTGCCCGACGCCTCCCTCACCATCCACGATGTCAACCAGGAGATCCCGGGCCTCATTGCCTCGGGAGAGGCGGATGTCATGATCACGGAGATCATGGAAGCGGGCTACTACGTCAGCCAGGACGAGCGTCTTGCGGCGCCGCTCATTTTTGAGCCGTTTACTCACGGGCAGCTCGGCGTTCTGATGCCGAAGGGCAGCGAGGCGCTGCTGGCATACATCAACGACTTCCTGGAGGCGGAGAAGAGCTCCGGCAGGATCGAGGCGCTGGGAGAGAAATATATCTACGGCGCCATCAACCAGGCGGGCGGGGCCGAGCTCCCGGCCGCGGCCTGACGGCAGCGAATCAATGCACATTTCAGAGGAGGCGCTCCCCGTGGAAAAACGCTTTGACCTGATCTGTATCGGCACGGCGCTGGTGGATTCGATCATCCGCGGCTTTGATCCGGAGCCGGTCTCCGCCTCCGGCTTCCGCGCCGAATCCGGCTCCCTGAACGTGGGCGGCGAGGCTGTCAACGAGGCCATGGCCGCGGCGAAGCTCGGGACGAAGACGGGTATTTTCTGTGCCCTCGGCGAAGACGACGCGGGGGATATGGTGGAAGCGGCGCTCCGGCGCTGCGGTGTGGACACCGGACGCGTCCTGCGAAGCGCCGAACACCCCACCCCCGTGACCACCATGTTCGTAAACGCCGACGGCACGCGCAAATCCATCACCAACGGCGCCCACCGCCATAACTTTCACCCGGAAAAGGACACCGCGCGCTTTACCGACGCGAGAGCCGTCATACTCGGCTCGCTGTTTCGCGCGCCCTTTGACGATCCCGCCATCATCGGCGCGGTGCTGGAGGCGGCGAAGGCGGCGGGGCAGACGGTCTTTGCCGACACGAAGCTGCCGAACTTCCGCTTTCTGACGCTGGAGGATCTGCGACCTTCCCTGCCGCTCATCGACTTCATCACCCCCAACGAGGACGAGGCACACTACTATTCCGGAAAGGACACGCCGGAGGCGATGGCCGATGTGTTTCTCGGCTATGGCGTCAAAAACGTGATCATCAAGCTCGGCGCGAAGGGCTGCTATTTCAAAAACAGCGATACCGCGATCCGGCTCCCGGCCTGTGCGATCCGGGCGGTGGACGCCACCGGCGCGGGCGACAATTTTGTGGCAGGCTTTGCCTCCGAGATTCTGCGCGGTGCATCGGTCGGCGATGCTCTGCGCTTTGCCAACGCCTGCGGGGCCATCTGCGCAAGTGCCGTCGGTGCCGGGACGGCACTCAAAAGCCGCAGCCAGGTCCTGGACCTTGCAGCGAAGGAGCTGGCAAGGCAGGCATTGTAAAAAAAGAAAATATTTCATAATCCGGGAACTTTTTCCTTTGCCGTGCGTCTAACAGTCATCAAACAAAAACGCAAAGGAGAGTACACCATGGACGGTCTCGGATTTGATCCCTCTGCCCTGCTGATTGTCGGCATGCTGATCGGCGTGGTCTACACGCTGCTGTAAGATAAACGGGGAAGATATGGGAAAAAGGCGGCTCAGAACGGGCCGCCTTTTTATACTATTCCCTGATAGAAAGCAGACAAGGAATTCCGATCAAAATTTGTGTCAGGCGAGGCAAAGGCCGCAGAGCATAATGGAGATATATGGTCAAGGACTTTAACGAAGCATGGCGCAAATTTTGCCGGAAGGACTGTCCGGTTTCTGTTAGGGAATAGTATTACTGTATAATATCAAATTTTCCGGGCATACTGCCATCAAAGGGATCTGTGATCCCCGACTTGGAAAGGAGAAATTCGATGACGACCAAAGAGCTTCTCTACGTGGACGACGCGCTGTCCCACGCCCAGCTGCTGGCGACCCAGTTTCAGAACGCGGCCGATCAGCTGCAGGACAACTCCCTGCGCACGCAGGTACAGCAGATGGCCCAGCGCCACCGCCAGGTGTACCGGCAATTCTACGATCTTGTGTGAGGTGAATGTGATGGACGACAAATGCATTATGGAAGG
>Ga0247611_10007068_pt1 | contig 14226 bp, 19 predicted proteins | sample 177DNAGHGhighgp2_FD_192422 | JGI IMG/M metagenome (GOLD analysis project Ga0247611, IMG submission 192422) | Sheep rumen microbial communities from Palmerston North, Manawatu-Wanganui, New Zealand - 1770 DNA GHGhigh gp2 | ecosystem: Host-associated > Mammals > Digestive system > Stomach > Rumen...
CAGACTTATTCACCATAATAACTAAAATGGAGAATAAAAATAGGTGTTTAGGCTATGAGTAAGCAAATTAAAATAAGGATATATCCTGACGGAAGAATTGAATCAGAAACAGTAGGAATTAAAGGTAAATCCTGTCTTACCTACATAAAAGAAGTTGAAAACTTAACAGGAGCAACTACCGTAAAATCAGAATTTACAAAAGAATACAACGAAACAGAACAGCACCTTTATACAGCAAATGAGGAGTATCAACAGAATGGGTATTAGGATAAATTCATATATTCCTATAACAGATGTTGAAGGTGTTGGAACTCGTTTTGCAATTTGGGTTCAAGGCTGTTCTATCCACTGTAAGGGTTGTGCTAATTCTCACATGTGGGATTTTGACGGCGGTACAACTTATGATGTGAGTGATTTTATAGAATTAATTAAATCCTATAAAGATAGAATTGAAGGGATTACTTGGTTAGGCGGTGAACCTTTAGAACAAATTAAGGCTGTAACAGAGATAAGTAAGGCAGTTCAAAAACTCGGACTGTCTGTTATTGTTTTTACAGGGCATAATTATACAGATTTAAAAGACAAAGAAGATTTTAAGGAACTTGCTAAATATACGGATATTCTGATAGACGGAAAGTATGAACAAGATAAAACGGATTTTTCAAGAGCATGGGTAGGTTCAAGTAATCAGAATTACTACTTTTTGACAGATAGATACAATGAATCCGTAATAACAGAGTACAAAAATAAAATTGAAGTACGAATAAATACGGATAACAAAATAATTATGACCGGAATGGGTAATTTTAAAGAGTTAGCGGAGTTAGTGAGGTAAATATATGGCAAAAACAGCGTTATTAGAAGGTATAAAGAAAACCGAACAATATTTAACAAACTTATTTAAGGCTCGTTTCCCATTCGTTTACATTCCTACTTGGGAAGAAATACGTGTTATTGAGCTTATTACTAAAATTGCAAATAATACGAAAGTAATAAAAAGCAAAAGAGATGTTTTTATCTGGAGTGCTACAGAAGGTTTAAACAAACTGCTTGCAACGGGTCAAGAACATGTGAATAATACAGAAAATCCGTCAGAAGCATTGAATTTTATAGATAGTTACAATAAACCTGCTATTATGATTTTAAAAGACATTCACGCATTTTTAGGTATTCAAGGCAGAAATGCTGATTATACATTGATAAGAAAAATTAGAGATGTTGCGGGGTCATTAAAAAATGCGGAATGTTCAAAAAATGTTGTAATACTTGCACCTTCTCTAGTTTTACCTAATGATTTACAAAAAGACATTACGGTAGTTGATTTTGACTTACCTACATTAGATGAACTTAAAAACCTATTAAATGAAATGCTTGATATGAATGAAGGGTCGGGAATACTTATTGACCTTGATGAAAGTGGGAAAGAATTATTATGTAAAGCAGCACAAGGATTAACATTACAAGAAGCTGAAAATGCGTTTGCAAGAGCTATGGTTACAAAAGGGCAATTAACAGTTAAAGAACTCGATATTATTTTGGAAGAAAAATGTCAAGTTATAAAAAAGACGGGAATACTTGAATTTATCAATACAAACGTAAATATAGATGATGTAGGCGGATTAGAGAACATGAAAAAGTGGTTGTCTAAACGCAACAAATCATGGTTAGGTACAGCACAAAAAGATTATAATTTACCGTCACCCAAAGGGGTTTTAATTACCGGTGTTGCCGGTTGCGGAAAGTCAATGACTGCAAAGGCTATGAGTGCAATGTGGCAATTACCTCTCTTACGTCTTGATATAGGTAAGATTTTTTCAGGGTTAGTCGGTAGCAGTGAAGAAAACATGAGAAAAGCAATACAAACAGCCGAAGCCGTTGCACCTTCAATTTTATGGATTGATGAAATTGAAAAAGGTTTTGGCGGTAGTTCAGCTGGTGAAATGGATGGTGGTACAACATCAAGAGTATTTGGAACATTCCTTACTTGGATGAATGAAAAAACTAAGCCTGTATTTGTTATTGCTACTGCAAATAATATTTCAAGATTACCCGCTGAAATGCTTAGAAAAGGTCGTTTTGATGAGATTTTTTTTGTTGACCTTCCTACAGTTAATGAACGTAAAATTATTTTCAAATTACATCTTGAAAAAAGATTAAAGGGCAGTAAGTCTAAAGATTTTGCTATTACTGATGATTTATTAAATAAACTTGCAATAGCTACAGAAGGTTTTGGCGGGTCAGAAATTGAGCAAGTTGTAATATCTGCTTTATTTGAAGCATTTTCTGAAAACAGAACCCTCGAAACTGATGATTTGTTCAAAGTTATTAAAAATACTGTTCCTCTCTCTACCACACAGTCCGAACAGATTTTGGCAATCAGAGAATGGGCAAATGAAAGAGCAGTAGCAGCTACAGCACATGATGAAAGCTACAATTACATACCAGAAGAAACAGAAGAAACCACGAAAAAGAAAGCTAAAGCTAAAAAGGATACAGAAACCGTCAAACGTGCAAGAGGTGGTAGAACTATTGATTTTTAATGAGGTATAGTGTTATGACAAGTAATATTAATAATTCAATGTTAATAAGTCTTATTAAAGGATTATATTATAATTCTAAAGCAAATGAATACACCTACAGACATAAAAAATATAAATTACGAGATGTTAAGACTTCCGAAGATAAAAAAGAAATAGAACATTATTATTTTGTAAATATAGATAATCCGATAGACTTAGTAATTGTTAAAGTAGTTAAGGGAATTCCGGCTTATGACGGTTTTAATGATGTTAAAATAAATGCAAAATTGAGAAAATTAGCATATCAAAGAGAATATTATAAACAAGTAACCATTGAGAAACGCAAGAAAGTAAGGGAAGAAGTAAAAGCGGAAAAAGAAAAACTAAGAGAAAAAGTAAACAACAAAATTAAAGAGATAAAAAAACAAGAAACTGAGCAAAAAATATGTGCTTTTTGCGGTGAAGAATTTACTCCTACATCTAAGGTACAAAAATTTTGTAGCCGTGAATGTCAACGAAAGTATAATTCAAAGCAAGCCTCAGAAAAGAAAAAAACAGAAAGAAAATCAGAAAAGGTATGTCCTATTTGTAATAAAACTTTTGTAGGTAATCCACGAGATACTTATTGTTCAAAAGAATGTTACAAAGTATCTCAAAGAGATAGCAGACGGGAACGGTATAATAGAGATAAATCAAACGGATGCTATGACAAAGGTGGGAAATATGAATATTCTAAATATTCTAGGAAGAAATCATCCGCAAAGGATATGCAAAACAACGCTACAGAAAAATCCGGCTACGGCAGAAAAATAGATTGGTAGTAATTATAAAGGGGAAAGAAATGTCAATATATATGCAACTGAAATACAAAACAAAAATTACGGATAAAGAAACTTTAAAAAAGGCATTGGAAGAATTAAATGTAAGATATAAAGAACTTAATGATGAATTAGTATGCAATATTGCTTTTTATGAACTTCATTTTAAGAAGAATAAAGCCGGAGAATATGAGATAAATACTAAAGGTTACAATGATTTCAAAGAAGATATAATAGACTTTCGTGAAAAAATAACAGATTGCTACAATAAATTAATTCAAAATAATCTTCAAGAAGAAATTTGCAAAAACATAAAAACAAAAGTTGCTAAAAACAACTCAATGTCATTGGTTCAAGAAGAAACTTTAGAAGATAACTCTATAGTTTTGACAATAAGTATATAGTGAAACCCAACAGAGATATTACATGAAAAAATTGCTGATAATTTTAGAAATATTAATTTTTATAAGTTGTCTTGTAATCAGTACCGATAGTACAGATAGTATGGATAGTTTTTGGGTGTGTTTTCCGATATTAAATATTGTAATCGTACTACCAGTAGTTTTAATATATTCTGCATTCAGTTCTATAAAAAATAAGCAACAAAATAAAACATTACAAGTATCAAAAGTAACAACAAATACGTTCTCTGACAAAATATTTTTAAAATGCAAACAGGAAGGTACATTAAACGATATAGAAGACCTTAAAAAATCAGTAAATGCAAATATTAAAAATAATGGTACTGACTCAGAATTTTTTGATTTGAATTTAATACTTGCCAAAATATATAACTATATGGGAAATAAAGACAAAGTTAATGATAGCCTTAGTATAGTAAAAAACATTATTTCTCATTTGGGATTTCAAGAATTACGTGTAATTGCTGATAAATATGCAGATAGGAAAAGATTTTGGGATGCAATATATGTATATAGTTGCATTTTGGAAAATGATAACAGCGAAAATATACAAGATATTCCTAATATTTACTATAAAAGAGCTATTGCCTATTTGGGATTAGAACAAAATTATTATAAAAATTCTGCTGTGGAAGATTTGAACACGGCTATTGAAAAAGCAAAATACTTATATGGAATGCTTGACGACATTGATGAAAAGTATTTAACTGAAATGCTTGATAAATGTAACCTTAAAATTGGTGAAATTTTAGAAAAACAGAAAAATTATGAGAAGGCTATTGATACTTATAATAAAATTTCATCCAATAGCACTTTATATAATACAGCAACAGGGCATATAGAAGTCTGTAAAAATGTATTAGAACAAGAAAAAATGGAAAAGGAACAAGAACAATTAATACAGTATGCGGAAAAATCATATAATGATGCAATTAAATTATATGACTCAAAAATGTATAGTTTAGCCAAAGAAGTTATTGTTAAAGCATTGTCTTACAATAAAACATCTAAATATGATGAATTATTGATAAAAATAGAAGATAGTATTGCAAGAACTAAAGAGCAGGAAAATAACAAAAATTCAGTATCCGAAATTCAGCAAATAAATGATAAAAACAGCATAGATAAGGTTCAAGAGCAAACTGTCAATGAAGATAAAATTTCTTTTGACACGAAAGATAGAGAAGAACAAGAAAACAAAAAAATAGCAAAATTATTTTACGAACAAGCAAGAAAAGATTATCAGTATAAAGATTATCAAGAAGCGGAAAAAAATATTGATGAAGCAATAAAACTTTCTGATAATCCTAATTATGTAAAATTAAAAAATCAAATAATTAGGACAATAGAAGATAGTGAGCAGTTGTATAATGAAGCCTTAACTTTAATAAACACAGGAAGCACGGTTAAAAATTATAAATCCGCTATAAAACTTTTGGAAAAATTACAAAAATTGAATCCTAATAAAAAAGTTGATTGTGAAACAGAAATAAAAAATGTAGAGCAATATATAAAATTACAAGAACTAATAGATATAAAAAATATTGAACAAGCAAAAAAAATAATTATAGGCTTACTTTTTTCTAATCCTCAAAATAAAAAATTAGAATCCATTGATAAAAACATTGAGAATATACGAAAAAAAGCAGAAGACTTTTACAATTCTGCTTCAAACTATTATGCAGAAAATGATTTTAAACAAGCAAAAATATGTATTCAATCGGCATTAGATATTGATAACAATGGGGATTACAAATTGTTATTAAGTTTAATTGAGGTTAAACTGTCAGCAGAAGAATATTATAAGTCATATTTAAAAGAACTTGATAAAAAACATTATAAAAAGGCACTTTTGGCAATTAAAAAAGCTATAGAGATAAATACTGAAAATGAAATATATCAAAACGCACTTAAAGAACTTACTCCGCTTATAGCAGATATATATTTCCAAGACGGACAGAAATATTTTGAACAGAAAAATTATGAACAAGCTATAAAATCTTATAATAACGCAATAAATCTTGACAAAGCCAATTCAACTTATCAAGAACAGTTAAATATAGCAGTTAATGAAAATAATAGAATACAAGCTGATAATTGCTACAATAACAGCGTAGATAACCTAAAAAATGGTAAGTTTGAACTTGCTATATCTGATATTCAAAAAGCACTGGAAATTTACCCCGATAATGAAATATACCAAGATATTTTAGAAAAAGCGAATAACAGAATGGTTGATATAACTACATGTAATAAAGGGGCAATATTAACATTAGACGGTTTTGATAAAGAAAAAACCGAACAACTTATACAAGACCGTAAAATTATGAAATGGTATGACATAGAAAGTTTTGCAAAACATTTTAATTTACAACCGCATGAACAAATGTTATTAAGTGATAGATTGATATTCCCTTTAAAACCGCATGTTAAAAAGGGCAGAGCTATAGATTGGTAAAGGTGGTGAAATATGGCAAGAAAACCTGATTACAGAACATTTTACAGTTTAGTTGCTTTTATTATAGCTTCTATATTTGGGGCAACAAAATTTTTGATAGAAGTGAATAAACATGGGCTATGGAAAGAATGTATTTTATCCGTAGGCTTTGTAGGCGGATTTAATTATTTGCTTTATTACTTAGGGGATACAAACATATTGCCGTTTTCTGTATTTGGTTGGAGCTGTATTATTAGTTTTATTGCATTTTGTGTATATTGGAGTCATTTATTTAATGGCAGTCCGTATAAACAATTTTCGCAAAATCAATTAAAACGAAATTCAGGTTACTGGGCAGAACAATCGTGGTGGTGGAATTTGGACGGTTGGCAGTTTGAAGAAGAAGTTGCAAAAATCTTTATTCTTATGGGATATAAAGCAACGGTTACAAAAGGGTCAGGCGATGGGGGTGTGGATATTATCATTGAACAAGAAGGATATAAGGGTATTATCCAATGCAAACATTACAGAAACCCTGTACCGCCTGAACCTATAAGGGCATTATGGGGATGTAAAGATGATTTTCAAGCTAATGAAGTAATATTAGTAGCTTCATCAGGTATTACACATGCGGGAGCAGATTTTGTAAGCAATAAACCGAACTTTAAGGTATTGAACCTTGATGACATAATAAGAATGAGTCAACAAGTAAATGGTTATCAGCAACAAAGTAACTATGTTTCAAATAGTACTCATGGCAGAAAATTAGATATGTAGGTAAACTATGTTAGATAAAAAACTAAAAGAGCAGATATATTACGGAAATAATCAATCAGACAAGGAAATTGATATTAAAGCCTTGTATATATTCATGGCTGTTATTGTAGGATTTGCATTATTTTTTGCACTTATCAGTACAAATTCTGATAAAACAAAACATCCTGAACAACCAAAACAAGAACGTAATATAAGTGATTTAGTAGGTGAACAACAGCCTACAGAAACTGCACACATGCAACAGCAAACCGTAACAAATGAAGAACAATATACAGAAGCTGAAAAACAAGCAGATATAAACGCATATAAAAATAAATTCATTAAAGAATTAAAAAACAACTATAAATCTATGCTAAATGATTTACAAGTAAATAAACAATATTATACCGACTCAGATAAAATTACACGGAATATTACGGTAAAAATAAAAATTAATAAAAATGGAAGTATTGACAATAATCAAGTAGATTATTATATAACTCAACCTCTTTTAATTAAAGAAGCTATTTTACATACTGTTTATAATGATAATGAAGAAAGAGCGTACTTTGACCCTCTACCTAAAAGTTATAATAAGGACAGTTTAGTATTAAATGTTGTATTTACTAGCAATGATGTTGATTTTGCTGAAAAAATTAAAAGTACAAATACTACAACAAAGTCAAAACCGACAACTAATGCTACTAATAATACAAAAGTTACTACACAAAAGCCATCTATTAATCCTGCAAAAGAAACAAAAGAAATACCTCAAAACAAATATTATAATTCAAGAGAATATTTATATAATGTTAAAATATTACTTAGGAACAATTATGACCCAAGCTACTCTGTAGATTGTAGCATGGTTGTTGTACCAACTGTAAGTGTGAAAATATTAAAAGATAATTGGAATGGTGATATTGCTTATAACTTTTTGAGTAGTATAAATTCTCAAATTCCAAAATATTATGATAAGCAAGGAAATATAGTGCCGGTTATTATCAAATTTGACGAAAAATCAATAGTAAAAGTAGAGTTACAATATGCTACTGATTGATAAAACCCTAAGCAATATACTTAGGGCATTCCTACAACAAAAGGAAGTGTAATAAATTTAGTGTTCCGAAGGAAGTAGCAGAGTGAAAGTTACAGGTTCATCATTACTCAATTCAAGGTAAAATTTATACCTTGTAATCTTTGTATCCGGCTTTGTTGGTAAGTCAATGTAAGGTATATTTTGCTTGATAACTGAAATAGGGTCTTTATACTCATTATCAACATAACCTTCTCTATAGACTTCCATAAATCCGCTGTTATCTTGTTTTAATGCAATTTGTACCACGTAAAAAGTATCTTCTGTAACTTTAAATGTTTGTAATATCTTTGGCATATAACTTATAACATTATCAATAACCCAATGTGCATTAAAAACTTCCATTAAATCCATTACACCGTCTGTATATGCTAAATGCGGGCATGTTTTTCTTTTGTATATCCGTTCACTACAAAAATTATTAGCATAAATTTCTTCTACTGTACTGTAAGATTTCATTTTTACCCCCTTTATATTACTTCTGCAAACTGATTTATTTTTACTGGTTGTATTACGACTTCTGAACCGCTTGTATAAAGATTTTGTTTTTTTGCTTGAATATTTGCATGTTCAAAACTATCAAATATCCCGAAACACACATAACTTGATTTGCTTTTCCATACGTCTGTTTGATAAAGCAAGTATAAAATACCGTTTACTGTTTTAATATTTTTAATCATTGCTTACCTCATTTCTTTTTGTCTATGAAAAGTACACTTTTTGTGGACTGATACCGTATCCGAAAAATCAAAGTTTTTTAACGGTGATTTTTCATAAATTTGGTACATGAAAGTAACCTAACTTTTTATAGACTGTGCATATTTATAAAATGTACTTTTTGCTATGTTGCACATACTCATTACATCCTTAACTTTAATCAAACCTTGTTTATAAAGTTCATAGCACCGTATAAAATCTTTAGGTATATTAGATGTAGGTCTTCCGAATTTAACACCTCTTAACTTTGCTGATGTTATTCCTTCCGCTTGCCTTGTTTTAATGTTTTCTCTTTCACGTTCTGCAACATATCCGAGCAATTTAAGAACAATATCAGTAATAAGGCGACCTGTTAAGCCATTTTGATTATTGCGAGTATTAAGTATCGGCATATCTAATACTTGAATATCAACACCCATATTGATTATGCTTTCCCATTCTTTGCATATTTCAGTGTAATTCCTACCGAAACGGTCTATAGACTTGACGACCAGTAAATCAGATGACCTTAGTTGTGATTTCATTTGCTGATATTTTTCTCGACCAACAAAATTTTTACCCGAAGCCTTTTCAATAATAATTTCATCAATATTTAAGCCTTTAAGTGCATCTAATTGTCTATTTATGCACTGGTCTTTACTGCTAATACGAATATAAGCGAATGTTTTACCCATTTTAAATACCTCAAATCCTTGTAAATACATTAAAAAAAGTTTTAGGAATGTTGCAAAAGGGGGAATTATCCCCCCTATCCTATGAAATACTGAATTTTCTGTAAGTACTTTGCTTTATAAAGGCATTGTATAATTCAAGGTATTTCTTTTTAAAAGCAGATGTATTGAAATTATTACGCACGATATTTTGGAAACGTACCGTAAACGCACCTACTTGCAATTCTTCAATTCCAGCTTCATCAAGGACTTTTTTTACAAGTGATTCTTTTTCTTCCTTCAATTCTTTCAGTTCTTCCAATTTTGATTCCAAAGCCTTGATAGTTCTGATTTCTTCTTCAAGATTTGTGTTTGTCATAATAATTGTTGTTTTCATGTTTGTATCTCCTTTTGTTATGTATCACTCTTTCATGATGTATCACTATTTCATGAATTGCAAGAGGTCAAGAGTATTTACGACACAAAAATTTACAAAAGAGTGATATATTACGAAATAGTGTTATAATGAATTTAGAGGTGATAAAATGACAGATATATATAAACCGTCAGAAGAACAAAAAGAACGCATTAGAACACTTGTAAAAGGCTTTTTATCAGAACAAAATACATCTGTGTATAAACTTGCACAAATGTTAAATGAAACGTACGGTCGTTCGGGTTCTGTTTCAAATTTATTAAATAAATTATCAAGAGCAACATTTAAAATATCAGAACTCATGGATATTGCGGATTTATTCGGTTATGAAATACAATTTGTTAAGAAACAAGCGATAGAAGGTCATGAAAATAAGCAAGAAAAATAGTTACTTGCTAATACAAAAACTTCCTACCGCTGTCTGTAATTTATGCACCATAATGTTTTTTATGTTATATTACTGATAAAGGAAGGTAAATATATGAATAAATTGAATACAAAAAATAGTCAAATGTTAGAAAAACTTGCTAATTATTTCATAGAAAAAAATTATTCCGCAAAAATACTTGATAATAAAGTTCACTGTGAAATAGTAACATGTATGGATATTGTCGAAGATAATGGACGATATGAAGACCAATTATCTTTAGAACACTTTAATACCGTAGAAGAAGTAGAACAAAAACTTCTTTCCACATCAAAAGTAAAAGCTGAAACAGCAAGACAATATTACAAGAATAATAGAATATTCTTAAATGTAATTGCAGAAGAAAATGAGAAAAAAACAATTTCAGACAAAACAGTTGATTTAGGTTACTTTTCAGATATTGCAAGGATGCATGGATTAATAAGTGTTGAAGAATATTATTCAAACAATATTTACTGTTATCGTATATTAAATGGATATGAAAAGTTTAACCCTGAAAGATATGAGAAAATTTATAATATTTTAATTGCAAATAATATTCCAATCGATTAAAGATTAGTTAATCCACTTTATTATTGTTGTACCCTTAAAACCTTTTTTCCACACATACCATGCGTAAGCTATAGCACCTGAATTGTAGGTTATAAAATCCCCATTCTTAGCACAATTAATACGACTGCTTGAGATATAAACAACTTTAGGTGGGTATTTTGTAAAAAGTTCTTTCCGGCTTTGACTTTCTAAAAATAAAACTTTTAAAAACATACAAACATATCTGCCTTCATCAACTTTATTTAGTGCGTGTTGTACAAATTCTACAGCTTTTATATAAGGCGGATTGGTAACAATATCACCATTTTTATAAGGTTCATTATCCAATAAAAAATCTTTTATACTTCCATAACCACGATTTATAAGGTCAGTAGCCTTGCTTAATTTACCATAACTATCAAATACCTTAGCTAAATGACCTTCACCGCAAGCACATTCCCATATATTGCTTAATTGCGGTTCAACTTCTAATAATAATTTCGCTGCTATCGGGTCAGTTGCATAATAATCCTCTGACTGTCTTTCATATTTTGAATGATTACTTGCACCAATATTGATAAATGTATTTTCTTTCATATTTTAAATTCCTTATGTTGTTTTACATAAGAGAATTTAGGTATAATGACCTTAATTTCAGTTTTGATGCTATAATGAACCTATGGAACAAAGAATAAAAGCTGTAATATATGCACGAGTGAGTTCGGAAGAACAAAAAAAGGAAGGGTTTTCTATTGATGCCCAGTTAGATTTGTTGCACGATTACGCAAGTAAAAAGAATATTGATGTTGTAAAGGAATTTACCGAAGCTGAAACAGCTAAACAAACCGGCAGACATAAGTTTGCAGAAATGCTAACATTCTTAAAAAAGAGTAAAGACGTTAATGCTATCCTTGTTGAAAAAACAGACCGTCTTTATAGAAATTTTAGAGATTATGTAGATGTTGATGACAGCAAGTTTGAAATACACCTTGTAAAAGAAAATGAAATAATAACACCTGATTCCCCTTCTCATGCAAAATTAGTACATGGATTAAAAGTTCTATTAGCAAAAAATTTTATTGATAACCTTAGAGAAGAAACCCAAAAAGGCAGATTAAAGAAAGCAAGTAATGGTTTATTCATAGGACAAGTTCCTTATGGTTATAAAAAACTTGATAAGAATACTACTGTAATTGATGAAGAAAAAGCACCTTTTGTAAGACGTGCATTTGAATTGTACGCAAGTGGAATATCTTTAATTCAAGTTAGAGACCGACTATATGAAGAAGGATATATATATCAAACTGCACATCACAAAATATCAAAAGGGCAATTAGGAAAACTGCTTAAAAATAATGCGTATGTGGGTATTTTGGAATTTAAAAAAGAAAAATATGAAGGAAAACATCCCGCTTTAATAGAACAAGATTTATTTGATAAAGCTCAATTATCATTTAGAAAAGATAATAAACCCTTGTATAGAGATAATCATGATTTTGCATTTGCCGGCTTAATGACATGTGCAAAATGCGGATGTGCTGTTACTGCTGAAATTAAAAAAGGCAAATATATTTACTATCATTGTACTGGTGGTAAAGGCAAGTGTGAACAAAAAAGCAAATATATTTCAGAAGAAAAGATAGAAAAACAATTTGACGATGCTATAAAAGCTGTAAGTCTTGCCCAAAAGCATATAGACTACATAAAGCAAGGATTAAAAGAAAGTTTGGCAGATAAAAAAGAATTTTCAGAACAAATGAGAACTAATCTGCAAGCAGAAGAAAAACGTCTTAGACATAGAATAGAAAAAATTACCAATGAATATTATGACGATAAAATAGATGCAAAGTTTTATAATGAAAGAATTAATAAATGGAATCAAGATTTAGAAGATGTCATGGTAAAACTTGAAGCATTACATAATACAGAGAAAAAATATTATGAAGAAGGTGTGCGTATTATCGAAACTCTAAAAAACGCATTTAGTCTGTATTTGCAACAAACACCTTCTGAAAAAAGAAAAATGCTAAATTATTTACTATCGAACTGCACCTTAGAAGGCGAAAAGGTAAGCTATGACTATAACTTACCCTTCTCGTATTTCGTAAATTTTGACTCTTGTCGCAAAAAATACCCTGGATGCGATTCGAACGCATGACCTACCGCTTAGAAGGCGGTTGCTCTATCCAGCTGAGCTACCAGGGCTTAGTGGAGCTTTTCCTTAATCATAATATCATAAACAAAAATTTTATCAAGCACATTTTTACCTATATAAAACAAAAGAAGGAGTTTCCTCCTTCTTTTGTAATACGTTTAGTAAAATCAAACTACTTAATTTCAACAGTTGCACCAGCAGCTTCAAGTTGTTTCTTGATAGCTTCAGCATCTTCTTTCTTAACGCCTTCTTTAACTGCTTTAGGAGCACCATCAACTAAGTCTTTAGCTTCTTTCAAGCCTAAACCTGTGATAGCACGAACTTCTTTTAATACAGCAATCTTGTTTGCACCTGCAGATGCTAAGATTACGTTAACTTCAGAAGAACCTTCTTCAGCAGGAGCTGCACCTGCTGCTGCCGGAGCTGCTGCTACAGCTACAGGAGCTGCTGCTGATACACCAAATTTTTCTTCCATAGCTTTTACTAATTCTGCTGCTTCTAATAAAGTCAATTTTTCAATTGATTCTAAAATAGTTTCTACATTACTCATTATTTTTCTCCTTTTGATTTTTTTTTGTAACTTTTATTTTATTCAGTTATATTTGAATAAATTTTTCTTTATGGAACGAGTCCATTATGCCGCAATTAAGCAGCTTTTTGATCTCTGACAGCTGCAACAGCTCTTGTAAGGGCTGCCATAATGCCATTGATACCAAGTGTAATACCTGTTGCCGGGGAATTGATTGAACCAAGCATTTTTGCATAAAGTTCTTCTTTTGAAGGAAGATTTGCTAATGCTTTAGCTTCAGACGCTGACAATAAATTGCCATCCAACACAGCACCAAGGATTTCACCTTTTTTTGAGTCCTTAATAAATTTAGATACAACTTTTGCAGGGCTAACTTGATCATCAAAACCAAACGCAATAGCGATAGGTCCTTTCATTAAATCAGCCATAGCCTCATATGAAGTACCCTTGATAGCAACTTTTGCCAAAGTATTCTTTGTTACCATATAGTCGCCGCCTTCTTTTTGTAAAGCACGTCTAAGGTTGGTAATTTCTTCTACTGAATAACCTTTATACTCTGTAATAATTGCTACTTGAGCTTTTTCAACTTTTGATTTGATTGCATCTATTTTTTCTGACTTAAATGCTTTTGTTGCCATTTTTGCTCCTTTGAATTTAATTATTTTATCGACCTTTTGTGTACCTAAATAGTAAAAAAGCGATTCTTACTATTTAGAACCGCAAAATATTACAC
>Ga0247611_10007069_pt1 | contig 14225 bp, 12 predicted proteins | sample 177DNAGHGhighgp2_FD_192422 | JGI IMG/M metagenome (GOLD analysis project Ga0247611, IMG submission 192422) | Sheep rumen microbial communities from Palmerston North, Manawatu-Wanganui, New Zealand - 1770 DNA GHGhigh gp2 | ecosystem: Host-associated > Mammals > Digestive system > Stomach > Rumen...
TCGCGGATGCCGTTGGTGAAGGGCACTCCCGGAATCAGCGGGATGATGGCCCCGATGATCATGTTGCTGAGGTGCGTGCCCAGACCCATTCGGAACATCACCCCGCAGAGCAAGGTGGCCAGCAACCCGCCCGTGATGGCGCCCGCGATGCGCGAAAGGTGCCGGTAACCGACGAACAGCATATATACCCAGAGCACCAACCCGGCCACGAACGCCGCTATGCTGTCGGCGAAGCCGCCGCCGAAGATGATGCAGAAGGCCGCGCTGCCGAACGCGGAGGCCGCGATCTGCTCCCACGCGGGCTTCGGACGTATGGCGCGGATGGACTTCAGCCGCGATTCTAACTGATTGAGGTCGCACTTGCCCTCGGAAACTTCGCGGGAGAGCTGGTTCACCGCCACCACCTTGTCGAGACTCGCTCCTTTGATGGGGATGAACTTGGTGCGGGCGAACCCTTTCGCCGTGGCCATGATGCCGTTGCTGAGCACGAAGAAATTCTCGTCGTCCACTCCGTAGTGGCCGGCGATACGACGCATGGTCTCGTCCACGCGCGAGATCTCCGCCCCGTTCTCCAACAGGATCGCCCCGGCCTCGTAGGCCAGCTCCATGATTTTGCTGTTGTCGACCATCGTTTTCTTGTTTTTACTCCACGGATTTTCTTTTTATCTCCACGGATCACGCGAATCTGCACGGAAGTGTTAATAAAGACGCAATCCGTACACCTCTTTCCAGCCAAGCTTGGCATACGATTTTTCAGTTGTTTTGACTTGCAGATCTTTGGTGGATATTCTTTGGGTTATCAGTTTGAAAGTGGCTTTCTTTCTTTTAAAATACCTCGCGTCCCCGCTAAACCCATCCGCGTAATCGACACTGTTCACGACCAAGTCGTCATAAAGATAGACATTCTTCATATTATCAGAAAGACTCATAAAATAGAAGTCTTTCCGATTCTGGACATCGATCACAAAATAATGCTGGAAGTTTGAAACATCCCCTGAAACCAACCCCTTAAGCATGCATCTGACGACGTAAAAATCTCCCAATCGGTAATAATCGGCTTCTACCAGATTGAAGCGGATGAAATCTTCGTCAGGGAAAGTGCCACTCCGCAAGACGGTCTTCAGAGAGTCGATCAGAGCGACATCGGTAATTTTCTCGGGATACACCATGTCGTACCGAAACGTGACGGGCACTTGGAAGTAGCAGCGCACCGGATGGCCCTGGTTGGTGCCGGGCTTCCAGAGGGGACTTCCTTGGATGGCACGGACCACTTCTTCGTCGCAGGAAGGGTAAAGCGGCACTTTGATGGTGACTTGGTTGACACGCCCGTCCTTCTCCACCACAAACTCCGCCAGCACCGTGCCTGACACCCCCTTTGCACGGGCATCTTCCGGAAACTGTATGGTTTTTGCAAGATAGGCGTTGAAACTGCCGGGAAATTCGGGCATGGTTGTCGTAAAGCGGTATATCGGCTCTGAATCTTCAGAGGTCGGCTCTGTCTGCGCCCACGCGAACAACGGAAGCAGCAGGATTGCGACAATGAGGGTGCTTGCGCGGCGGTTCCCCAGATGCAATAATCTTTTCATATTATTTGTTTTTTCGTAATGTCAATGAAAATCTCCGCGTATCACACGTATCTGCACATATAATTCTGCGTAATTCTGCGAATTCTGCGGGAATTATTCCTACTCCGGCATCGACTTGGCCAGATAGGACTTCAGCGTCCCTTTTTCACGCATCTTGAGGAACTTCTCCGCACCCTTGTCCTTTCCAAGCACTTTCTTATACTTCACGTAGTAATTGAGAGCGGTGTTCACCCCGGCATAACAGCCCTCCAACTGGCTGTCATCCTTGCTCTGGATGGCGTACTGCGCCCAGCCGCCGAGAAGCAGGATTAGCAAATCCCTGTTCTCAATATTCGCCACTGCGGCGTTAAGTTCAATGCGCACATCGGGTGTGCCGAAAAGCCACCAGAGCGCAAAATCCGACACTTTCTTCCGCTGCACATCGTTCGGGGAATGCACCTTCAGCCATTCAATGCACTCCATGGCAGGTTGGGTATATTTGGCATACTCGGTTTTTTCGATGTCTCCGGGAATTTCTGGGACTGTAAATGTAATTGTCTGGGCTCTCACACCTTGCGCGAGAAGCAAACCAAAAATGATAACGGCAATTTTTTTCATATCAAGAATTTGTCGGGTTTGTATATAGAATGATCACTGTTGTCAATGAGGTAACATCCAGCTTTCTCAATTTCTTTTCAAGTTCCGAATACTTCATTTTCACTGATTAATTTAACGCGGCAAAGATAGAAAAAACTAACATATACAACTACCTCCTCCGCGCGCTCACAATCTTCCCGATGTACTGGTGGTGGATGCCGGCGGGGAAGTTCTCGTAGCGTTTGCGCGGGATGTCCCCGAAACCTTTCGGGTCGAACTCGTCGCGGTAGATGACCTCGCACTCATAGACTTCGCGGGCCTCCAAATAGTAGGGTGTACCATGCTCCGTGTAAGCCACATGCAAGCCCAGCGCCTGCTCTTTGTTGCCGTCGCGGCCGCTGTGCGTGCCCATGTATTCCAGCACATCCTTGCGGTCGTCATCGAAAACCATGACGGTGAAGTATTTGAACCGCTCCATGTACTCGTACGTGTAGCGGGCGGGCGCGACATACACCGTGATGGTGCTGATGTCGTGTTGCCAGATGTTGCCCATAGCGCCCCAGCCGATGGTCATCGCGTTATGGTCCTCCCCTTCTCCGGAAGCCAACAGCAGCCCGGCTCCCTTGAACCACGTGAACGGGTTGAGGTTCGCCGCCTGCGTGTAGTCAAACTCCACGAAATCAGACTCTTGTATCGGACGTTCCTTCATTTTGAAATCCTTGTTGCCATAGGTGTTGTAGGAAACATTCTCGGGTTTCCACTTATCCTTGGGCGTGTTTTCCTTGTCGGGGTAGCCGATGACAATCGTGCAGAGCGGGATGATGTGATCCGGCAGTTTCAGGATGCGGGAAACGGCCTTGCAACGTTCCTCCGAGGGGTAGGTGCCGGTCCAGACGGCGCCGAGTCCCATGGCGTTGGCGGCCAGGAGGATGTTCTCGGTGGCGGCGGAGCAGTCCTGCACCCAGAACTCGCGGGCGTTGCCTTCGAGGGCCTTGTTCATGTCGCCGCACACCACGAGGGCGAGGGGAGCGTTGGCGGCCATGCCGGCGTGCGGGTTGGCCTCGGCGAGCGCGTTGAGCTGTTCGCGGTCGGTGACCACCGCGAAATGCCACGGCGGGCGGTTCACGGCCGAGGGCGCCGCCATGCCCGCGCGGAGCAGCTGCTCGATCTGCGCCGCCCCCACGGGCTTGTCGAGGTAGCTGCGGACGGAGACGCGCGTCATGATGTTCTCCAACGCGGCGTTCTTGTAACGATCTGATTTCTGCGCTTCCGCGCTCATGCTTGCGGTCAACGCCGCCATACAAATCAACATAGCCATACGATATTTCTTCATATTCTTCTTGTTTTTTGAAAGTGCAAAAATACATTTTTAATGGTTATTGGTTAGAGGTTATTGGTTATTATGTCCGTATTCGTAAAAAATGTACCTTTGCCGCGCTTTTCAATTGATTGCCTTTATGATTACCAAAATCGTGCTCACCGGCGGTCCGTGCGCCGGGAAAACCACCACCAACGAGCGTATCGAGGAGTTTTTCACCAAACTGGGATACGCCGTGTTCACGCTGCCCGAGGCGGCCACGCTTTTCATCAAGGCCGGCGCCGAGTTCCTCACCGAGGACAAGCACCTCTACTTCGAAATCCACAAGAACATGATGCTTTTCCTACTGGAGATGGAGGAGGATTTCTACCGGATTGCCGAGGCGACCGGCAAGCCCGCGCTCATCATCAACGACCGCGGCGCGATGGACCTTTCGGCCTACATGACCCCTGAGGACTGGCAGGAATTGCTCCGTCAGACCAACCACACCGAGAGCGAGCTGCTGGGCCGCTACAAGGCAGTCTTCCACCTCTGCACCAGCGCGAAAGGCGCACCCCATAGCTACACGCTGAGCAACAACTCCGCACGCATGGAGGAGACCCTCGCGGAGGCCATCCAGGTCGATGACAACCTCATCAAGGCGTGGGAAAAGCACCCCAACCTGCACCTCATCCAGTCGGAGGAGTTCGTGAAGGACAAGATCGACAAGGTGCTCCTCGGCATCGCCAACGAGCTGGACATCCGCGAACAGGCTGCCGAACACCTTTTCTTATGAACATTTGTTCATAAAAAAGAAACGCGGCGGGGGCGCTCCTCCGCCAAAAAAACGTATTATTGCCACCCGTTGAGGGTTCGCGCAACTCAAGACTCAAAATATTGATAACCAAATAATAAAAGTCAAAGAACATGGGCGGATTTTTCGGAATTGTATCAGCCAGACCTTGCATTGCGGATTTATTTTACGGGGTGGACTACCACTCTCATCTCGGAACCAAACGCGCCGGAATAGTCACCTACAACAAGGACATGAAACTATTCCGGCGTTCCATTCATAACATCGAGAACGCCTACTTCCGGAACAAGTTCGGCGACGAACTGGGCAAATTCGTGGGCACCTCCGGCATCGGGGTCATCAGCGACACCGACGCGCAGCCCATCGTGGTGAACTCCCACCTCGGGCGCTTCGCCATCTCCACCGTGGGCAAGATCAACAACATCGCCGAGCTGGAGAAGGAGTGCCTGGACTGCAACCAGCAGTTCACCGAGCTCAGCTCCGGCAACACCAACCCCACCGAGCTCGTCGCCCTGATGATCACCCGCAGGCACAACTTCGTGGAAGGCATACAATATGTATATAGTAAGGTCAAAGGCTCCTGCTCGATCCTGATCCTGACCGAGGACGGCCTCATCGCCGCGCGCGACTACTACGGCCGCACGCCCATCGTCATCGGCAAGGACGACAGCGGTCACGTGGTGGCCTCCGAAAACCACAGCTTCGCCAACCTCAACTACCAGACGGTGCACTACATCGGACCGGGCGAGATCGTGAAGATCACCGCCGACAGCTACCAGCAGCTCCTCGCCCCGAACGACAAGATGCAGATCTGCTCGTTCTTGTGGATTTACTACGGCTATCCCTCTGTGAATTACGAAGATATCAACGTGGAGAACACACGCTACCGCAACGGTTACGCCATGGGCAAGAGCGACGACGTGGACGCCGATTTCGTGTCGGCCATCCCCGACTCCGGCATCGGCATGGCTTTGGGTTATGCCACCGGCAAGGGCATCCCCTACCAGCGCGCCATGGTCAAATACACCCCCACTTGGTCGCGCAGCTTCACCCCGTCGAACCAGGAGATGCGCGAGCACGTGGCCAAGATGAAGCTGCTGCCCAACCGCGACCTGCTGCGCGGCAAACGCATCGTCTTCTGCGACGACTCCATCGTGCGCGGCACGCAACTGCGCGACAACGTGCGCAAAATGTACGAGTACGGCGCCAAGGAGGTCCACATCCGCATCAGCTGCCCACCCCTGCTCTACGGCTGCGAATTCCTCAATTTCTCCGCCTCCAAAACCCAGATGGAACTCATCACCCGCCGCGTCATCGAAGAATTGGAGGGCGACCCCAACAAAAACCTGCACCGCTACATGGACAGCACCTCCAAGGAATACGCCAACATGGTGGAAATCCTTCGTCGCCACTTAGGCGTGGACACGCTGAAATTCAACACGTTGGACATGATCACCGACGCCATCGGGCTGCCCAAGGAACGCATCTGCACCCACTGCTTCGATGGTTCCTCCTTCGGATTATAACATCGTAAAAACCAGATATTTATGCCTACTGAAAACTACCTGTTGCTCGGGCAGAAAAAACGTCTCATCGAATCGCTGCGGCAGAAAGGCATCACGGACGAAAACGTGCTCAACGCCTTCGACAAGATGGAGCGGCACCGGTTCTTGGAGTCGCTGCTCTGGCCCCGCGCATACGAGGACGTGGCGCTGAAGCTGACCACTGACCAAACCATCTCGAAACCCTCCACCGTAGCGTTCCAGTCGCAGCTGTTGGAGGTCAAAAAAGGCATGAAAGTGTTGGAAATCGGCACCGGTTCGGGATTCCAGGCGGCCATCCTGTACGCCATGGGGGCGAAAGTCTATACCATCGAGCGGCAGATCGCGCTGTACAAGCAGACCAAACCGCGTCTGGACGAGCTCACGCCGTCGGTGGTGACCTACTACGGCGACGGTTTCAAAGGCTACCCGCAGTTCGCGCCCTACGACCGCGTCATCGTCACATGCGGTGCGCCGAACATCCCGCAAGCCCTTCTCGACCAGCTGGTTATAGGAGGTATCATGGTGATTCCCGTCGGAGAGGAATCCCAGATCATGAAGAAAATCGTGAAAATAAGCGACACAGAATACGAAGAGGAAGATTTCGGAGACTTTGTGTTCGTCCCGATGTTGAAAGAGCGTGTCCGTTCAAATCGCGGCTAATCGGAAACCTCTTCCGTGCCGCCCTCGCTGAATTTCAGCGCTTTGACGATTCGGTATTCCCCGCTGGCGTTCAAGGTCGCGATGCCGTAGATGAAAAAGTCGGAACTCACGAGCAGGGAGCAGACATACGCGGTGTCAATCTTCTCCAACTCTTTCTGACAAAATTCCCTTGCCTGCGCGTCATTCTCGGCCAACGATTTGCCCTCGAAATCGACGATTTTGTTGTATTCGACCGTTTTCCCGAAATAATCCTGCAGCTCGGTCCACTGTGAACCCTGCACGGAACCGGACTGGTATCCGAGGTTCCCGATGGTGTACTGGGTGGTGACTTTCTTGTCCTTGCAAGCCGTGAAAACCAGGGCGAGGCTTACAACCGCCATGAATATTGCCTTTTTCATAATTACACTATATTCTTAAAACTGCAAAAATAGCACATTTCAGCAGAAAAAAAACGATTTCGGGAAGATGTAATCAACATCTTTTTGTTACTTTTGCAGCCCAATTTTTTTCAGGATGAAGATCACCGGATTCATATTCGCGGCGGGATTAGGCACCCGCCTCTACCCGCTCACCGCCGACAGGCCGAAAGCGCTGGTCAAATACGAAGGGAAGACCCTTCTGGACATTGTTTTGGGACGGATGTTCGAGAGCGGCATCCAGGATGTCATCGTCAACATCCACCATTTCCCGGACAAGATGCTGGAGGCCCTGCGCGCGCACCCGTGTGCGGACCGCATCCGCATTTCCGACGAACGGGCTTATCTCCGCGACACCGCCGGCGGCCTGAAATTCGCCGAACCCTTGTGGAACGACAGCGACCTCCTGCTGCTCCACAACGTGGACATCCTCTCCGATATCGATCTTAAAAAACTGATAGACAGTCATATATCAAGCAATGCCGAGGCCACGCTCGCCGTCAGGCACCGCCAAACGCAACGCTATTTCCGTTTCGATGGCGACAGCGGCCAACTCTGCGGATGGCGGAACGTGAAGACCGGGGAAATCCTCACGACAAGGTCGTCCGACCACCTCACCGACTTGGCCTTCAGCGGGATACACGTCCTCGACACCCGTCTCGCCCGCACCATACCTGCTGTGGAAAAAAGTTCCATCACGCAGTTCTACCTCGAACGGTCGTCGGAGCACCGCATCCGCGCCTACACGCACGACGCCGACCGCTGGATGGACGTGGGCAAATACGAGGAATTCCATAACTTGTTGTCTTAGCACACATTAGTCGCCAAAAACAAGTCAATACACTTTTTTTTCAAAAAATCAAGGGGTAAAAAATATTTTTTTGAACTTTTTTTTTGTTAACTTTGCGGTCTAGAATTTTGATTTGGCATAGAATCATAACTTGTTAAATTTAAGAGAAATAGCGATTAAAGTACGAAACTGAAACTGCAAATGGAAAAAGAGCTACCCACATATACTACCGTCTGGAACCAATGTTTGGAGATCATCCGTGACACCGTGTCGCCGGAGGTGTTTTCAACCATCTTCGAGCCCATCAACGCGGTCGCATTGGACAACAAGCTGCTCACCCTGGAGCTTCCGAGCCTGTGGTACAAGGAGATACTGGAGGAGCAGTACGTGGCGTTGCTGCGCACCGCCATCCGCAAGCTGCTGGGCAACGACGCGAAATTGCGCTACAAAGTGCTTGTGGAACGCGGCAAAAACCCCACGCAGAACACCTCCATCACCATCGCGTCGTCCGGGCGCAAGGATGTCAAAAACCCGCCCATGATGCCCCCGCTGGACGTCAACTCCATGGACCGCAGGGACATACCCGACCCGTTCGTCGTCCCCGGCATCAAAAAACAGCGCATCCCCTCCAACCTGTCGGAAACCCTGACCTTCGACAACTACGTGGTGGGCGACTGCAACCGCCTGGCCTACGCCGCCGGCATGTCCATCGCCAAAGCCCCCGGTCAGACCCCCTTCAACCCGCTGTTCATCTACTCCGACGTGGGACTCGGCAAAACCCACCTGGTCAACGCCATCGGCATCCAGACCAAAATCAACTTCCCCGACAAAATCGTCGTCTATGTCAGCGCCGACACCTTCTACCAGCAGTACATGGAGGCCGTCAAGAGCGAGAACCTCAACGACTTCTACTGGTTCTACCAAGCCGTTGACATGCTGATCATCGATGACATCCAGTTCATCTCCGGCAGCAAGACCAAGACTCAGGAGGCTTTCTTCCAGATTTTCAACCACTTGCACCAGCTCAAGAAACAAATCATCATGACCTCCGACAAATCGCCGGTGGACATCACGGGCTTTGAGCCCCGTCTGCTGAACCGGTTCAAATGGGGATTGGCCACCGACTTGCAAGTCCCTGACCTTGAGACCCGTACGGCCATCATCACCAAAAAGCTGGAAAGCAACGGGATAGAATTCTCGAAAGAGGTCATCGACTACTTGGCGCTCCGCATCACCTCCAACACCCGCGAGCTGGAGGGCGCCATGATCGCCATCCTCGCGCAAGCCTCCCTCAACCACCGCGACATCACGCTCGACCTCGCCCGCGAAATGGTGGACAAATACGTGAAATCCACCGCCAAGGAGATCTCCATCGAGTACATCCAGAAGATCGTGTGCGACTACTTCGGCATCTCCGTGGAGGCCATCAACGCCAAAACCCGCAAGCGCGAGATCGTCCAGGTGCGGCAAATCAGCATGTATTTCGCCAAAAAATACACCCACCTGCCCCTCTCCGTCATCGGCGCATACTGCGGAAACAAAGACCACGCAACGGTTTTGCACGCTTGCCGCACCATCCGGAACCTCAGCGAGACCGACAAGAAAATGAAGCAGTATATCACCGATATCGACAAAAAAATGAAAATCGGAAATATTTAGTGGAATCGTAAAAAAATAATCATTATATTTGCGGCGCAGTTTTTGTGAGTAAAAAAATGAAAAAACATTGGGTAAAAAAAGAGCTTCCTGACGAGGCGGTGGTCGCGCAACTATGTGACCATCTGCATCTTGAGCGTCCGCTCGCCACTCTGCTGGCTCAGCGCGGCATCACCACCGTGCAGGACGCGCGCGACTTCTTCGAACCCAATATTGAAAAACTTCACGACCCTTTCCTGATGAAAGACATGGACGTCGCCGTGGAAAGACTCTCCAAAGCCATCATCCATGACGAACGAATCATGGTCTATGGCGACTACGACGTGGACGGCACCTCGGCCGTCGCCCTGCTCTACTCCTTCCTCTGCAAAATCCGCGGCTCGGACGCCCACGAATACATCAAATTCTACATCCCCGACCGCTACACCGAAGGCTACGGCATCACCGAAAAAGGCATCCAATACTGCTGCGACAACAACATCAACCTGTTGATTTCCCTCGACTGCGGCATCAAGGCGAACGACATGGTCGACCTCGCCAACCAATACGGCATTGACGTCATCATCACCGACCACCACCTCGAAGGCGAAACCCTTCCCAACGCCGTCGCCATCCTTGACCCCAAACGCAAAGACTGCACCTACCCTTACAAGGAACTCTCCGGCTGCGGCGTCGGTTTCAAACTCGTGCAGGGCTATTGCCAGCGCAACGGCCTGCCCGACGAGCTGTGGCTGGAACGCATGGACCTGGTCGCCGTCAGCATCGCCTGCGACATCGTGGCCATCACCGGCGAAAACCGCATCCTCGCCCACTTCGGCCTCGAAATGATCAACAAAATCCCGCGCATGGGCATCCGCTCCATCCTCGACCAAGCCGGCATCAAGATGAGAACCTATCCTCCCTTCAGCGAGGACACCATTTTCACCAGGGTCATCTCCATTTCCGACTTGGTTTTTTACGTCGGACCGCGCATCAACGCCGCCGGACGCATCAAGAGCGCCAAGGAATCCGTCCGTCTTTTCATCGTGGAAGACGAGGACAAATCCATGGAGATCAGCACCCGCATCAACAAGCAGAACAACGAGCGCAAGCAAAAGGACAAGAACGCCACCGAAGAGGCGATGGACATGATCCGCAACTCCCACGAATTCGAGAACCGCAAGAGCATCGTCATCTACAACCCCCAATGGGAAAAGGGCATCATCGGTATCGTGGCGTCCCGACTGGTGGAGGAATTCTACAAACCCACCATCGTGCTGATGAGCTCCGACGACGGCCTCATCACCGGCTCCGCACGCTCCGTCAAGGAGTTCAACATCTACGACGGCATCGACTCCTGCGCCGACCTGCTCGAACACTTCGGCGGACACAAATACGCCGCCGGACTGACCATGAAGCAAGAGAATCTGGAAGAATTCTCCCAGCGCTTCGAGGAATATGTGAAGGAAAACCTCGACGAGTCGGCATACGAGCCGGAAATCACCGTGGACATGACCTTGAAGCTCTCCGAAATAACCCCGCATTTCTTGAAAAACCTGAAAAAATTCGCCCCGTTCGGCCCCGGCAACATGGAGCCCGTCTTTGAAACCGACGGCGTGGTGGACGAAGGCAACGCCCGCATCGTGGGCGACAAACATCTGAAATGCAGAGTTTTAAGTCCATACGAACGCGGCAGCTCCTTCGACGGCATCGCCTTCAACCAGAAAGCGCAACTGCCCATCATCAGCGATTCCAAACCGTTCAACGTCCTCTATCACGTGGAGGAGAACCGTTGGAACAACGTAGTAAGCACTCAGCTGAACATCAAAGAGATAGAGCCCGCAAACCTCAACGAAAACGAACCGCAAACGCCCCGCAAATCCTCCATGGACGATTACACCTACCGGACAAACAAGGATTGATAAAGCGTTGTATTCCGTTTTTAATCAGCTGAAAAACAGTTCCCCGACATGAAAATTGCCGTCAACACACGCCTGCTGCTGAAAAACAGACTGGAGGGTATCGGGCAATTCACGTATGAAAACCTGCGGCGCATCACCCGCCAACACCCCGAGCACCAGTTCTTTTTCCTTTTTGACCGGAAATTCGACGAATCGTTTGTCTTCAGCGACAACGTCACCCCCGTGGTGGCGCACCCGCAGGCCCGGCACCCCTACCTCTGGTATCTTTTCTTCGAATATGGCATTCCCTTCCAACTCCGGAAGATAAAACCCGACCTTTTCCTTTCCACCGACGGATGGATCCCGACAGGGCTGAAAATCCCTGTGGTCAATGTCATCCACGACCTCAACTTCCTGCACCATCCGGAGTTCGTGCCGCCCGTGGTACGCCGCTACTACGACCGCTTTTTCCCGAAATTCGCCCGCAACGCGACACGCCTGGCCACTGTCTCCGAATTCAGCCGGCAAGACATCGCCAAGAGTTTCCAAGTGCCCGCCGACAAAATCGATTTGGTGTTCAGCGGTTCCAACTCCGCATACAAACCTTTCGACAAAGAGCAACAAACAGCTGTAAAACAACGCTTTACAGACGGACAAGAGTTCTTTCTCTTCGTCGGTCTGATACACAAGAGAAAAAATCTGGACAACATCTTCAGAGCCTTCGATTTGTTCAAGGATTCGCGTTCCGACTCCACCAAACTGGTGGTGGTGGGCGACAAGAAATGGTGGGCCGGGGAAATCGAGGACACCTACCTGCAGATGCGACACAGGGAAGATGTGATCATGCTCGGGCGGCAGCCGCTCGACGTGGTCTGCGAGCTCACCGCCTCGACGTTGGGCGTGTTGTATGCCTCCCTGTTCGAAGGCTTCGGATTGCCCATTGTAGATGCCTTCAACGCCCACGTGCCGGTCATCACCTCGAATGTCTCCGCCATGCCGGAGATTGCGGGCGACGCCGCGCTGATCGTGGACCCTTACCAACCGCAAGACATCGCCGAGGCCATGCGCGCGTTGCGACAGGACGACGAGCTTCGGAACCGTCTGATCGAGAACGGGAAAGCCCGCCAAAATCTCTTCACCTGGGACCGCACCGCCGAGCTGCTCTGGGCTACGATAGAGAAAACCCTGCCGTGACGGCTTGGGTTATGGACACAAAAAAAGCAGAGCCGAGGCCCTGCTTTTTTTATTCAGAATCGTAGGACTTAGAATTTATCCTCGTTTTTCAAAAGGAGTTCGTTTTTCCGGTTGTACTTCATAATCAGCAGTGTTTCCAGCGCCATGCAAATCACCATGATGACAATGGCGACAACCACCATCGTGCCGTGATTAGCTTTGGTGTAGAAGGCGCCTTCGCGGAAGAACGTGCTGAACAGGACGAAATTCATCAACCAGACGCTTACCAGCAGGAAGCCCCACCAAATGGACATGACAAGGCCGGAATTATCGACTTTGTTCTCATCTCTTTCGACCGCGCCGACGTTTTCAAGGGCATAATCGGTCTCTTCCCACACTTCCTTGAAGAAGGAGAGGGGTTTGATGAGGTTGTATATGGGCACGAACCAAGCCACATAGGACATCCACGGTTTCATACCGTCCTTCATCCAAGGAGCGATAGCGTGAAGATTCTTGTTGTTTCTGGCGCCCCAAACGGCGAAAACGAATGTCTTCAGAAGGAAGGCGAAGATGGTGATACCCGCCAACACCCAGAACGATTTCTTGGCGGCATTGTTGTCAGCATTCAGCTGATCCCAAGTCTGCTGGGCGGGAGCAAATTCGTTTTCCAGTTCCGCCAACTTGGCCAGATTGTCTTGCTGCAGTTTTTTCTTGTCAGCCAGCGTTTGCTTGGTCACCTCGATACTTTCCGCCAGCGCTTTCCGCTCGTCCTTGGTGGCAGCGGTTTTCTGCTGAAGAGTATCCAGTTTGTACTGATAATAAGCAACTTCGGCGCTGTCCTGTTTGAGCGGGTGCTGCGCCATGGCATAAGATTCGTACAAACCGTTGTAGTGGTTACGCTCTTGAATTACCGCAGTGTTGGTTTTGTCGAATTTCATCAGGAAAAGCATCGAAATGATGAAAAGAACCAAAACCACCGAGTTGCAGAGCAGAATAAGCAAACCCAATTTGGTGTTGTCTGTCAATTTTTTCATACTTAGACTTATTTTATATTACTAATTATCAATAAGTTATAAAAATACTTTCGCCAACATAAAGCGTAGCAAAAGTAATAAAAAAAATCATATCCTTGTGCATTGTGGAAAAAAAAGGATAACCGTGGTTTGCCGTCACTCCTTTTCCAATGCCAAGCTTATCCTTTTACGCTCAATTTCAACACTTTCCACGCGCACCATGACTTTCTGGTTGAGGTGCACAACCTCCGACGGGTCGGATATGCGATGGTCGCTCAGTTTGCTGATGTGGATGAGCCCGTCCTGATGCACGCCAATATCGACGAAACATCCGAAGTTCGTGATGTTGGTGATGATGCCGGGCAACACCATGCCAACGGTAAGGTCGCGGATGGTGTGCACATTCTTGTCGAATTCGAACATCTCGAACTGCGTGCGCGGGTCGCGGCCGGGTTTAGCCAGCTCCTTCATGATGTCCTCTAACGTGGGCATGCCGACCGTCGCCGTCGTATAGTTCTGCAACACAATCTGTTGCCGCAGTTCCTTGTTTTTTATCAAGTCCGCGACGGAGCAGTCCAAGTCTTTCGCCATTTTCTCGACGACCTTGTAGCTTTCGGGGTGCACCGCGCTGCCGTCGAGCGGGTTCTCGGCTTCGCGGATGCGCAGGAAGCCCGCCGCCTGCTGGAAGGCTTTCGCCCCGAAACGCGGCACCTTCTTCAGTTCCTCACGCGACTCGAACGGGCCGTTCTCGTCGCGGTAATCGACGATGTTCTGCGCCAACGCGGGACCCACGCCCGACACGTACGATAGCAGCTGTTTG
>Ga0247611_10007070_pt1 | contig 14223 bp, 28 predicted proteins | sample 177DNAGHGhighgp2_FD_192422 | JGI IMG/M metagenome (GOLD analysis project Ga0247611, IMG submission 192422) | Sheep rumen microbial communities from Palmerston North, Manawatu-Wanganui, New Zealand - 1770 DNA GHGhigh gp2 | ecosystem: Host-associated > Mammals > Digestive system > Stomach > Rumen...
GGGTTCATGGGGTTCGGTCGGAGCTCGGAGATCTTCACGATGGCGTCGTGGGCGCAGTAGACTGGGATCTCGCTCGCCCACGCTTTCGGCTCCACCCGCTCCTCCTGTTTCTTGCTCATAGAGCTCTACCTCCTTTTCAGGATTTCGATAACGATTTCTTCGAAGTCTCTGAGGATTTCAAAAAGCAGCATGACTAAGATGATAAAAAGCGGCACCCAGATCGGAGAGAGCACCCACCCCCACCTCCACTCAATGACGCCTGCGAGCTTGAGGAGCGTGAGGACAGCCGCGGCGAGGAATAAGATCGGCGCCAGGCCTGGCCGCCGCTTTTGCTGCTGTTGGTTATTCTTCCGGCTTTCCTGCTGCATCCTTCTCCTCCTTTGGCGCTTCGTCTGCCTGCGCCTTCCGGTCCTCGTAGCCCTCCATGCAGACGACCTCGATGATCCGGACGTGATTGATCTCGACCGTGTAGGCACCCGGCGCGTCATAGTCGCCGGCGTCCCAGATCTTCTTGAACTCCTCGAGCGGCATGTCAGCGTATGCGTCGTCGGCGTCGTGCATTGTCTTCATGATCGCAGCGCCGCCGGCTTCGTCGTCGTCAGCTGCTCCGGACAAGTGGAAGGCCTCGTAGCCGTCCCAGTTCCAGAGCGAGTAGAGCAGACAGAGGCCGTCCAGAGGCGTTCCTGTGCCGTCTGCTACGCCCCAGACGGTGAAGGGCTGGTAGTGCTTGTCCGGCGTGATCCTGGCCTTCTCGACCGCCAGGCGCTTCTTTGTGGCCTCCGTCTCTGCCTGGATCTTGCCGACCTGGACCCCGCTCTCGAAGGCCTTCCGGTAGATGGCCTTCACCCAGCCGCTCATTTCTTCGCGGTTGTAGTTTTTGGCCCTTCTGTATGTGTCGCGGGAGATCAGATCCCGCTCCCTTACGGTTTCCTTTTTTGCCCCGATGATCCGGGGATCCTTGCCGATGATTTCCATGTAGTCCTCCTATTCTGCGAGGGAGAATAGCGTCAGCTGTTCCGCCCGCTCCATTTGTTCGGCTTGTTTTCGTTCTTCTTTGGCTGCCGCTTCCTCGGCGCGTTTCCGGTCTATGGCAGCCCACCGCTCGGCGGTCTCGTTATTCATGGCCGGGCCGATCGGCTTCATCGTTTCCGGGTCGAAGTTCCTCGGGATCCTTCCTTCTGCTGCCTGCCTCCGCATGATGTCGCTCCAGTAGTGGCTCGGCCTGTATGCGTCGCAGGTGCTCAGGACGTGTGTCATCCAGTATTCCGGCTTGGCAGCACCGCCGAGCCCTCCGTTGCCGATGAAGATCTGCCGCTTGTTCGGCTGTTTGGCCCTCGTGCAGAAGCCCGCGCAGAAGCTGTTGTTGTGCTCGCAGGTATAGCAGATCCCGAAGATGTGGTTCGGTGAGAAGCTCATACACTCGCCCGGGATCCTGTCGCAGCCGCAGATCCCGAAGATATTGCAGGAGAGGTCCTTCCGGTGGGATTGTGCGAAGATCCATGCCTCCGGGATGTCTTTGTTTCCTCCTTCAGGCCTTCCGTGCATACAGTAGCGGCAGCGCGTCTCAAAGACGTCGTCCGGGATCTTCATGACGGCCTCCTTCTGGCTTTCTTGAGTGCCCGAAGGTAGTCCCGCCGGGGATAGCAGACAGTCGGACAGTTTTGCCGCCGGCCGCAGCCCTCACACGGGCTCCTCAGTTTACCCACTCTACCGTCTGCGTTTCCGGTCTTTGCCATTGGTGCAGCTCCTTTCCGATGTGGATCCCCTTCGGCGTCTGCTGCCTGAATTGATCGTCCGGCACGATGCCGCGGAGGCTGTTCTTCATGAAGACGGGGACGTGCCAGCTGTCGAGGTAGTCCACCATCCCCTCGATCCATTCCCAGGTCGGCCGGACCCGCTCCTTCCGGTTTCCGGTCTCTGCGCCGAAGATGGCCCAGTTCACCCGGGGCGGCTTGTCATATCCGCCGGAGAACGGCGCGAGGATCGGCTCGATGCTCGTGAAGATGTTGTGGGAGTCGGAGAAGTAGAACTTCGTCGTCTCGACCGGCACGGTGGACCCGTACCACATGTTCGGAGCCTCCGGGAGCCTTCCGGCCTTTGCGAGATCCCAGTATCGCTCCGGGTTCTTCGTCAAAAAGAGGTAGGTGTGCTGCGGCGCTGCGGCGCAGGCCTCGAAGACGTTCTGGATCCAATCGTCCGGCACCCAGCTCCCGAACAGGTCTGCCATGGAGCAGACGAAGATCACGCCGCCGGCGGTCTTTTTCTGCGGCTCGTCGAGCCTGTAGCGGTGGAGGGTCGGATCGAAGCAGAAAGGGAAGGGGGCCTTGTGTGCTTCCGGTGAGTAGTAGACCAGCGGAGCGTCGATGACGTGGATCTTCTCAGTCTCGTCCTCCGGGTGATCCTCAAAGCGGTCGGGATCCATGTGGCCTCCGAAGCGCCTGGCGACCTTTTCGGCGTAGCAGTACTCGCAGCCGTGCAGGCAGCCGGTGACCGGGTTCCAGGTGTAGTCAGCCCACTCGATCTTCGTCTTGTTCATTCCTGCACCGCCTTCCGGTCGAACTCGTCGAGGCGCTCCCAGAGGCGTTTGAGCTTCTCCTTCTCCTCCGGATCCGGTGCTCCGAACAGGATCTTGATCTGATCGAGCATGATCTGGACGTCTGCGGTCTCCTCCCGGATGCTGGCGATGGCCTTCGCTGCCTCCGGAGTCTCCGGTCGAGTGCGCCAGAGCTTGCAGATCGCTTTCGTCAGCTCGCTCATTTCCTCGATCGCCATCTTGAGTTGAGCTTCCTCTCCGAAGGTGACGACGGCACGGTTGAGGACCGCCTGCCTGGCGATTGTGTTATTCATCGGTTTTTTCCTCCTCGTCTGCCTCCTCCCGGAAGGCGTGGTAGTAGATGGTGCCGACCTTCTCGGCCAGCTTGATCAGCTTCTTCAGCAGCTTCGCGGCCATTTTGAACTTGAGCGTCGATTTGACAGAGGTGGAGAGGCCCACGGTGACGGTCAGATCGTTGACCTCTCCATTCTCGTCGACATTCTCGTCGCCGAACATGTTGGTCTGAGGATCCGGGAAGAACTGCACCCGGATCGGGTAGCTCTGATCGAGGATGACGACGGTGAGGCCCTGGATGTTGTCCTCGACGAACTTCTTCAGATCGTCGACCGCTGTGTCGTAGGCCCGGCGGGCCCTATCAGATGTCGCCACGATCAGACCCTCCTCCATACGGCCTCGGTGGCGTCGGAGCGGGTGGCCTTCCGGCGGCCGCAGGTCTCGACGACGCCGATCTCCTTGAGCTCCGTGAGCCGCGGGGCGACGTAGTTGCGGTTGAAGTACGGAATCACGCCAGTCCTGACAAGTTCCTCGGTGATCTCACTGACCGTCATGGAGCGGGTGCCGAGCACCTGCAGGATCTCTCTTGCGCGTTTTTTTACCTTCGGGAGGATTGCGTCGTGGCTCTCCCGCCGGGTTTCTTTGGTGATTTCGTCCATGTTGCGCTCCTTTCTGTGGGCCCGCCGGAGCGGGCCCAGATAGTGAAGATTTTGAGATCAGATCAAGAAGCCGAACGCGACGCCGTAGGAGTAGTACGCGTGGCTGGAGCTGCTGCTGCCGCTCGTCGTGATGCTGCAGAAGATCGTCGTGTTGCCGGTGTACGGAGAACGCAGCCACCACCAGGTCGTCTCTTTGCCGGCGCGGTCCTGTTTCACCCTGGCCCGCTCCGAGTCAAAGAGCGGGAAGTGGACGTCGTCGACGTCTGCCCTGGCGCCCCAGCCATTCGGGCCGACGACCTCGGTGTAGGACGGGATCCAGATCAGGTCCTCGCTCCCGACTTTTTTGCCGTGGATATTCTGCCGGATCTGCCTGGGGACGATGATCTCGCGGAGCTCGTCCGGCAGCAGCTCGAGCAGCTTCTTCATTGTTCTGTTTCTCATGTCGCTCTCGACCCAGCCGCCGTCGTTGGTCCATTCGTGGTTCATGGGTGCCTCGTCCAGGATGCAGTCCTTGGCGACGAAGGCCTTGTGGCCGCCGTAGACGTCGTTCGCCGCGAGCTGGAAGACGACGGTGCTGCCGTCCTTCAGGACGATCTCGAGTTCGCTGCCGACCGGGAGGCTCCTGCTGCGAAGGTTCTCCCAGGTCGTATCGTTCTGACACATGAAGCAGATGCGCGGGTTGTTTCCGATGTTCTCGGTCTTGTTGGTCTGTTCGTTCATTGTTTTTGCTCCTTTCGATTTTTGACTTCGTAGAGTCCGCCGAAGCGGCGGCGTTTACACTCGGCGCAGGTGATCTTCTCCCTGCGGTATCCGACTTTTGTGACCTCCTTGGTCTTTCCGAGCTCGATCGAGCACGGGACGCAGAGCTCTCGCTTCACTTGATGCCCTCCTTCTCGTATTTTGCCCGGCAGCGTGGGCAGATGTGGGATCCCTCGCCGGCATAGGTCCCGCAGATGACGCAGACGTCCGGGAGATAGCCCCGCTCCTGGATCTCTGGCTGGATGATCCCGCTCAGGATCTTGATCACGCCGGCGGTGAATGGGATCCTGTACTGCTGTAGATCTGCCTCGGTGACGTAGCACCTGCCGAAGGCCTGCTTCATGCCGTCCCAGATCTTCCAGGGCACCCGGTAGAAGTGATCGAAGCCGAAGGCCAGGATCACGAAGCAGAGAGCGCCGAGCTTCTCGTGGGCCCGCAGGTCGTCCATCTGTTCCTCGGTGAGTCTCGTCCGCTGGAAGCGGCCGGTGTCGGTCTGCTTCGCCTCGAAGCGGACAGCGCGGCCTCCGCGGATTGTGCCGGAGAAGTCCACCTGAGCAGCCTTGACGTACACAGCCTCAAAGTGGCCGTTCCCCAGAGGCTTCCCGACTGGCTTCATAGGCTCCGGCGTCTTTTTGGCGACCATGATGCCCCGCTCCTCATGCCATGCAAGGGAGGCTGAGATCTGATCCTCGAAGATCTGGCCGGAGATCCTGGAGCGGGCTGCCTTGAGCTGCCGCTTGTATGCCTCGCCGGAGATCTTCGGGGCTGTTTTTGGTGGCTTGTAGTATTTAATCATCTGGGTCCTCCTCCGGATCCGGAAGGGCTGCAGCAGATCCGACCGCCTTGAGCCGTCGGAAGCCTTCGCCCTTCCAGGCGTTGTTCTGATCCTCCTTCCGGAGGCGCTCCTTTTTGGCCGCGTCGAGCTTCTTGAGCCCGCCGGCTGTGAGCTCCCCGCGGAGCTGTGCGATCTGTGCGTTGATGCTCTGGGAACAGCTCGCCGCCAGCATGGCCCGCTCGTATGCCGGCTCGTACTGAGCCAGGAAGGCGACACGGTCCATGCCGTCCTTGTTGCCGGCGTAGTGGCCGCGGTGCAGCTCATAGAGCGTGCTCCACCCGATCGACTTGACGGCCTCGGCGATCAGCTCCGGCAGGTAGAAGTCGACGGTGCTGTCGCTCAGGTATGGGCCCTGCGAGTAGAGCAGATCCGCCACGGCCTCCCAGGCCTTGTCCGGTGGTGTCAGATCCGGGTGGGTGATCTCTGCCATGACAGCCCGGATCTCCGCGATGCTTGGTGGCCACTTGCTCGTCATGATGTGGCGCTTGACCGCCAGACCGACGACGGCAGCGTCGTCGTCTGCGAACATTGTGGCCCAGACGTTGACCATGCCCTCGACTTGGTCGTCGCTCTTGAACTTGTCGAAGTTCGGGTAGGCAGCGACCAGGACGCCGAAGATCTGGATCACCTGCTTCTTCGTCATGCCGTCTCGCCCTCCTCCTGATCGTAGAGCCTCCGGAGGGCTCCCAGGGCTCCTCCGGCCTGCTCCTGCTTCCGGCCGCCGTTCTGATACTTGCCCTCGAGGACCTTCGCCATGTTGGCCGCGGTCATGAGCCAGTCGAAGTCCGCCGACCAGTTGCGATCGTTCACGCCCTTCAGGAAGTCGGAGGCCTCAGCCTTCTCGAACAGCTCGCGGAAGGTGTCGATCTTCTGGGTGACTCTCCACCTGGCGGCGACCGCCTTCTTCCTGGCGCCTTCGATGCTGCGGATCCTTGGGAACGAGACGCAGGTCGTGTTGTAGAGCTGCAGGATCTCGGAGAAGGGGCAGGGAGGGAGGCCAGGCGCCGGCTTGCCGGTGCCGCTCTCTTGTGGTTGGTTACTGTCTGTTATGTTAGGTACGGTTGGTATAGGTTGGTTGGTTGGTTGGTTAGGTACGGTTACCCGAGAAAAGTCGCTACCTCCTGCGCCGTCCTCGTTTTCTCCGCTTTCGTTCCGGTGGAAATCCTGCGGAACTCCTGCGGCTTCTGCAGCTGCACGCTTCCGGGCGCGGTCCTTCGCTCGCTTTTCGAGCAGCTTCCCGGCGTACTCTCCCCAGTCGTGGATCCGGAGGATCCCACTGCCGTCGCGGTCCAGGTAGCCGACGTCCGTCAGAGCGTCGACGAGCTTCTCCGGCTCTCCGTCCCAGTGGACAGCGTCGGCGATGTCGTACTCGTCGAACTTCTCCAGGGTGCCGGAGGGTGCGAAGTCCAGAGCCCACCACCAGAGATAGTGGAGATGGCCGACGGCAGCCGGCAGAGAGACGCCGAGCAGCCGGGCCAGCTTCTTCGTCTTCGGGTGTCGTCCGACCTCCTGGTGGCTCTCAATCCATGCCATGAGATCGCCCCCTTCAGAACGGGAGCTCGGAGTCGTCGTCCGTGAGCTCTGCGAAGTCTGAGGCCGCCGGCGGCGCCGGCGGCGCCGGTTGCGGAGATCCGTCGCCCTCGCTCCGCTTGCTGTCGCAGAAGTAGACGTCCTGGACGACCAGCTCGACGACCTTGTGGGTGACGTCGTTCTTGTCCTTGTACTTCCTGGCCTTCGGGCGGCCCTTGACAACGATCAGGCGACCCTTCGTCATGTACTTGCAGATGAACTCCGCCGTCCCGCGCCAGGCTACGCAGTCCACGAAGTCGGTCGGGACGGTGCCGTCCTCCCGCTTGCGGTCCTCGTCGCTGGCGATGGTGAAGCTCGTGACCGGGATCCCGCTCGCCGTGCGTTTCAGCTCCGGCGTGGCCGTCAGGCGTCCCATGGTGATTTGTTCATTGAGCATCTTGATCTCCTCCTTGCTGCGCCTTCCTGGCTGCCTCGTCGAGCGAGGCGCAGATGGCGTCATATTCCTCGCGGCTCAGATCCGCCGGATCCTCGCGGCCGAACTTCTTCCGGATCCGCTGATCCACGGCCTCACGGCTCAGGCTGCAGGCCTCAGCCTTCCGATAGAGCCGATCCATCTGAGGCCCCGTGAGGCGTTTCCTGGGCTCCTGCTGCGCTTGAGTCTCGGAGGGCGGTCTCTGCCCGCTCCCGCCGGGATCTTCGCTCTGTGAGCCACTGTGCGGGCGCAGCGCGTCTTCTGCGCTGTTCTGGCCCTTGTCTGGATCCGCTTCGCCCTGGTCGATGTTGAATTTCTCGAACAGGTAGTACTTGAGGCAGTAGGTCCAGGCCGAGCCCTTCGCCTTGTCCGGGCCGCCGTCGTTGGTGCCGATGGCGTGGAGTGTAATCTGCCGGAAGTCTTCGTCCGGGTTCGCCGTGTTGATCCAGCGGAGCGTCAGATCTGCCTCGTAGAGCCAGACAGCCTTCCCGCTGCGGCCCTGGAGGAGCTTCCAGAAGATCGGATCGCCCTCTGGCGTTTTGTGAGATGCCTCCTCGAGGACGATCTCCCAGTCGACGCCGTACTTGACCATCGACGGGCGGATCAGCTTGAAGACGTCGTTGATGTTGGCGTAGGTGTACGAGCTCTCGACGTTGGTCTGGCTCTTGACGATGCCGCTGCAGTCCTCGCGGATCAAGTTGAACTTCTGTGCCAGGGTGAGCTTGTCGTATTTCGTGGAGACGGCGGGCTCCTTTTTCGTCGTCCCCATGTTATGCCTCCTTGAAGAAGCGGTGGCCGCCGATCTCCATGACGAAGATCTGACTCTCGTGGAAGCTGCTCGTGCAGATCGCCGGCGCGTAGAAGTACAGGATCGGCTCGTCTGTGACCGTCTGTCCTTCGTCGAAGACTGCGGAGACGGCTCTAATGACGCTCGTGGTGAGGTCGCTGCATGGCGCCGCGTAGCCATAGCGCCTGATCGCCTCCGGAGGCCGGATCCCGTCCTTCAGGCAGGCGTTGAGGATGCACTGGGCGACGGCCATCTGGCCTTCGTAAGGTTCCCCGCGGGCCTCAGCTGCGACGACCTCCTCGATCAGGCCCCGCTCCTCCCGGGTGAGGTCATAGAAGGGAGCGGGCGCTTCGGCTGGCTCCGGGATCTCGTGCAGCTCTACCAGCTCGACGAGCTGCGGAGCCGCTTCCAGGATCCCGCCGGCCGTGGTCTCCGGAATGACCGGTGCCTTGTTCCTTGCGTCCAGGAAGGAGGCCGAGATATTGATGACGGTGAGGATGCAGATGACGACGATGCAGATCAGCGTGACCGCGATGCTCGTGTTCCGGACGTCTGCCGGGCGTTTCTTGGTGCTTCTCATTCGTTTTCTCCTTTCACGATGGCCGGGAGGCACATGCTCATCGGCCTTTTGAAGTTGGTGAACTGTTGCTCGTGATATGTGATGCCGGCGATCCGCTCGCCGCTGACGCCGTACTTCGGGTTATAGCCGAAGATGTTGATGTAGGTCTGCAGATCGTCTCGCTCCTTGTCCATAGCCTTCAGGACCTCCGCGAGCGCCTTGACGTCGTCGATGGCTCGGTGACTGTTCTGCACCTGACCCTCGAGCTCGTAGTGCTTGATCGCCGCCTCGAGCTTGTGGGGGTAGGTCGCCCGGTCCTTATAGACTGTCAGAGAGTCCAGGAAGTCAAACTGGACACCGGGCCGGAAGCCGCGGAGCAGCTGCCGGATGAACAGGAGGTCGAACTGCGCGTTATGCGCGACCAGGAGCACCCGGCGCCCCCCCTCAGAGAGCAGTCTGCAGAAGCGCTCTGCAGCCTCCCGCCGGTCCTTGCCCTGCTCCAGGAGGATCTCGTCGGTGATGTGGGTGAGGGCTACGATGTCCGGCGGGATCTTTTCACCCTCGGGCAGGCGGATGAAGTCGTCCATGGCGTCGGCCTCGACGAGCTGCCCGCTCCTGAACTCCAGGCGGACGGCCGCGAGCTCGATGATCTGATGCTTCGTGGCGACGAGGCCGCTCGTCTCCGTGTCGAAGACTATGACCGCGTCATGGCTGCGGAACAGCTTCTCCAGGTTCACGGCTCCGCCTCCTTCCCGTTGCACAGGCCGAGCAGGAAGTCCGTCGAGACCTTCAGGACGCCTGCCAGGGCGATGATCGCGCTGGCCTTGGGCTCCTGGTCTCCTCGCTCGTAGGCGCCGATGCTGCTCGCGCTGATGCCTGCAGCGTCAGCCAGCTCGTCGCGGGTCATGCTTTGGATCCCGCGGATCCACATGAGCCTCGGACCCAGGCCAGCCGGCGGGCCCTTCCGAAGGGCTTGATCCGCCAGCTCCTCGATGATCTGCTCCGGCTTCTTGCCGTAGATCTTCGAGAGCTTGATGATTTTCTCGTTCATGGTTTGGCTCCTTTCCTACCTGCTGTTGTGCAGGCGTGCCCATTTCTTCTGGGCCTGTTTTCTTCGTGCCGACCTACAGGCTGGGCAGAATGTTTGCTCCTCCCGCTCCAGGAATGTCGCGCCGCAGCGGTGACAGTACTGAGGCCGAATCCGGAGGAAATGCGGGCAAAGATCGCAGTCGGTTTCGCCCATAGTGCAGCCCTTGGCGAGGCTGAAGTGTTGGCAGATCTCTTTCTGCCAGAAGACGTCGTCCTTCCTGAGCTGCTTGAGCCTGCCGAGCAGGAGACCGGCAAGCTGCTCAATCTGGACCTTTGTGTCGATCCGGTACTTTGAGTGATGTGCCGCCTGCCGGACGGTCGGTACTGGCGCACCGTGGCCCCATTCGCCGGCGCCGAGCATAGCCCGTACTTTGTCGGCATTTTCGGTGAAGTAGTCGAAGTAGACCTTCCCGCGGACGGCCTTCTCGCTTTTTCCGATCTGGCTGCCGATGATGGTGTAGCTGAGCCCGCTCCGGATCCCATCTGCAAGGATCCTGAAGTGTTCCGGCGTCCAGACAGCAGTCTCGCCGTGATTGTCCGCCTTGACCGGCCTCTCTTTGATCCCGAGGTCGTTGATCCTGCGCTGGATGGCTCCGGCGGATCTTCGGAGCATGTCGGAGAGTTCTGCGTAGCCGTATCGGTGCTGCTGAAGCAGGTAGCGGAGGCGGCTGTCCTCCGAGCTTGTCCAGGGATCCTTCCTCTGCAGGGCGAAGCTCTTGAAGTCATTCCGGCGCTGCTCCTGCAGCCATGGCGGCTCCATGCCGAGCGCCAGCGGCTCCATCTTGGAGAAGTCGATAAAGGAGCGGTTCTCCTCGGCCCACTTCCAGAAGTCTTCGAGATAGACCACCCTGACCCTCGCCTTACTGCTGCGCATTTTCGTTTTTACCGGGAAGCCTCTGTTCTCGATCCAGCTCTTGATCACATAGCCGCCGCTGTTCTTCTTTCCCAGGGCGCCGAGCAGCTGGTTCATGGTTATGTAGTCGCCGCTTTCGAGGAACTTCCCGAGGCCGAGGCGCTGTACCCGGACCATGATCGCGGCCTTGGTCCTGCCTAAGTGCTTGCAGATCCCGTCGATGCTGACGGTGCCCCAGTTGTCGACCAGGTAGGCCTCCTCGGCGGGGGTCCAATTCTTAGCGAGTCCCATGTGAGTCCCTCGACGCCTTGAAGGAACAATGCGGGCAGATGTAGCCGGACGGCGGGAGCCGGAGATCCTTCGGGACGTTCCACTCCTTGCCGCAGATCACGCAGATCTCATAGCGGCCGGATCGCTCCCGCTTCATGTCGAACTCTCCCGCATGATCTCGGCGACCAAGCGCCGGATCTTCCGCTCGTACTTCTTTCGGGTTCTGTAGCGTTTGGCGTGCTTGTAGAGGTGCCACCACTTCCCAGGGACGAGCCCGCTGACAATGGCGCCCCAGATCTTCTTGATGTTGTTGACGAGCCAGTCGACCAGCGGCTTGATGGCCTCCATGATTGCTTTCACCATTCCGGCGACGGCTTTCTCGACCCGCTCGAAGGCCTTTACGACCTCCGGCGACGGCTGCAGCGTGTTCTCGTTCATGATCTGGCTCCTTTCTTTGCCTTCCAGGCCTCGAACTCTGCCCGGATCTTCGGGTCCTTGAGATCCTCCGCGACGATCCGGATCAGAGGCGCGGCCAGCTTCTCGAGCTTCTGCCGGGGAATGTCCTCGGCTCTTATGAGTGGGGTGTTCATCGTTGCCTCCTGTCGTCGTTTAAGCAACATTAGCATCAAAAAAAAGACGCATAGGGCAGCCGAGGTGGCTGCAGATAGCCTGGAGCTCGTTCGCGTAGAAGTCGGAGGCGCCGCTGATCTTCTGCATGACGGTTGACTCTGTGCAGTCGATACACTCGGCGACGTCCTTGTAGACGTAGCCGTGCCCTGCAAGCCAGAGCTTGAAGGCGGTGTAGGGCTCGTGTTTGCGCTTGCTCATGGTTTTCACTCCTTTCTTTCTGGTTTTGCCGGCCTCCCGGTCGTGAGCCAGGCGGCCCAGCAGTCCCGGCAGCTGACGTCTCGACAGTCGACCTCTCCTGATCCCCGGAATGGAGGGCAGGATCCGCTCAGCAGCTCGGCCAGCTCGCCGGCGGTGGCGTAGGGGCTCTTGACGATCTGCAGGCCTGGGACGGGCTCACCGTCCGGCACAATCGGGGACTCGATGACCTCCGCGATCACGTTCTCCATGGTGTCGATGAAGGCCTTCCTGGGGATGCTGTTGCGGTAGCGGTCGAGGACCTGGGTCATGATGTGGGTGACATTGTCGACTTTGCTCATGATGCTTTTACCTCCTCAAAATGTCCGTCGATGCTGTGATCCCATTCAATGGTCTCGTCGATGTACTGGATGATGCCCTTGGCCGTGAATGTCCAGCCGCTTTTGATGTTCTGCATGACGGCGGACGAATTGCTGAAGCCTCCGGCAGCGTTGTAAAACAAGGGGCCGGCGTCGGATTTTGCGATGCACCGATATTGGCCGCCGCCGCGGTTAGTATAGATCTGACCGACGGAAGGCTCAATCCGTGTGCCCTTGTCAATGGCCCAGATCTTCGTGTTGGTTCCGTCCGGGTGGAAGATGACCTCCCGATCCTCCGCATCCACATAATGGGCAACGACGGAGACGTCCCTCCCGGTCTCTGCGGCGCGTGTCTTTGCGGCGTTGACGGCCTGCTCCGTGATAGGCGTGGATCCGATGTGCCGTCCGTCCTGGGTGATGGTAAAATTGGTGCGCGTCATGGTTGTCTCCTTTCTCAGTAAAGCATGAAGCCGAAGGCTTTCGCTGCCTGGCGGAGGATCTTGCCCTTTTCCGATGGAGTTGTGGCGCTCTGGAAGGCTTCCAGGTTGCCCGCTCGTCTCATGAGTTCCTCCGCATAGGGGTTTTCATTTGTTTCGCAGTAGGTACAGGCGTCGCCCAGCTCGCCGGGCTTCATTTTTCTGGGCTTCCGGAGTATGTCGGTATGTTCACATACATACCTTTCCGTGATCCTGTCCTTTCTCCAGTTGACAGTGTTCAGGTCGATCATACGGCGCCTCACTTGCTGACGATGCCGTCGCAGTAGAGCCCGCCGCTTTTCCGGGCCCGTGCGATGACGTGGGCGAAGGTGTCCATGAGGTCGGCGAAGTGCTCGTCCTCGATGTAGTAGTCCAGGAGCTCCTCGTCGTCGCCCTTGACGTCCAGGTCGCCGTCGTCGATGTCACCGTCGGCGACGCCGTCCATGAGCCACTCCTCGAAGACTTCCTCGTCGTTGATTTGCCGGGCCAGGAACTCCATGGCCTTGACGCATTTGATCCGCTCGATCTTGTTCATGTTTGCTCCTTTCTCCTGATTACGGGTGCAGCTTCTTCCATTCAGTTTCGAGCTCGTGGCGCCTCTCCTCGTCGATCAAGCCCAAAAAGCGGCACATTTCGATTTCTCCGCAGTGGGTGAAGTACCAGGCAAGCTTCCCGCTTTCGCTCTTGGTCTCTTTGACCATTCTCTCAGCTTCCTCTCGCACAGCGGCGAGGATCTCCTCGGTGCTTCCAGGGCGGTCTTTCATGAGCTTCTCGACCGCTGTGTAGTCGATCACGCTGTTCTTGACGATGGTCTGGCTGCCGATGCGGACATAACCGACCCGGAGGCACCCGCGGTCCTCCCAGTCGCCGTGGTCGACTTCGTAGCCGAGGTCTCTGAGTGCTTGCGCGCTTGCTTTTACTGCGCCGGCGGTGAAGGCGCTGCGAACTACGTCGAGCTTGTCAGCGTTGTTCAGGTTGAACTCCGTGGACTTGACGATGCTCTTGACGAGGCTGATGAACATTTTGGCTTTCATGATTGGCTCCTTTCGCTTTATGCGATTATGCTGTCGTCGGTTACGATTACATTATAGCCGATAATTTCCGGTTGTCAATAGAAAAATCATTATTTAACCATCTTTTTTCGCTTTTTCATGTTGATTTTTCTGTCGTCGCCCTGTATAATCGTAGTCGGAGGCGATAACAATGAAAAGAAAACCGGACCAGGGCAGCGTCTTCGGGCAGCGCCTTCGCGAACTGAGAAGCGAGCGAGGCGTCTCCATGGAGCAGCTCTGTGATCAATTCAACAAAACGCAGACCGCGATCCGGCTGAACAGGAGCACGGTCTACAGGTACGAGAAGGGGCTCCAGGAGCCCATGTTGTCGACTGTTGCAGCCCTCGCCAGGTGGTTCGACGTGGATCCCGTTTATTTGATGGGCGGATCCGATGATAAGGGCTGCTATGCTGCGAATATTCAGAACAGCGCCGTCGTCCAGGGAAACAGCGCGACCACGCTGATCGTCCGGAACGGGAACGCTCAGGAGCGCGAACTCAATGACGACGAGATCGAGCTCCTCCGGATCTATGAAGTCCTCGATGTTAAAGGCCGTCATGCGCTCATGGCTGCAGCCTGGAAGATCGAGGAGGAGAAGGGAGGCGGCCCCGTATGATGTCGCTGATGGATGCCGTCGCCGTCGTTGAGACGCTCGATGTGTCCGGTCAGAGGAAGCTCCGCAGCCTGCTCTCCGAAGCTCTCTACAAGAAGCAGCCCGTCCATAAGATCCGCCGGGGCGAGCAGTTCGACGCCCTGGTCGCCTCTGGCCTCGTCGTTAAGATCGACGATCCTGACGCCGTTGTCCTCTCTGATCAGCTCGGGAAGGTTCGGAAGAAGCTCTGCACCTATCTCAGCAGAAGAAACGAGAGCG
>Ga0247611_10007072_pt1 | contig 14222 bp, 23 predicted proteins | sample 177DNAGHGhighgp2_FD_192422 | JGI IMG/M metagenome (GOLD analysis project Ga0247611, IMG submission 192422) | Sheep rumen microbial communities from Palmerston North, Manawatu-Wanganui, New Zealand - 1770 DNA GHGhigh gp2 | ecosystem: Host-associated > Mammals > Digestive system > Stomach > Rumen...
CTATAATATAACACCCTGACTCAATAAGGTCTCAATCTCATTTATTTCCTCATCAGTCGCATCAGGGATATCAAGATGTATATGACTTACCACCGTATAACCGTGAATACTTCCCAGTGTGGCCACAACATCAGACGGTATACCTCTGTATCCGCTATAACCGGAAGGTGTTGACGGTACAGGGAACTCAATAATTACTGCAGGTGTGAACGATGCCAGTACACCACTGTTAGCGGTCAGCTTACCTGACTCAGTAAGATCCGGTGAACCTATACCGCTTACTGCCCCGGCAACCTGTGAAGCTGCAGCACCATAATTCTTCATGCCTGCAGATATTCCTGCAGATATAAGTGTAGTTATCACTGTGCTATAGTTGTTACTGGTCAATGGTACCTGGAAGCCTAAATTACATTCATAAGCATATGATACTATGGTATTACTAGCCTCTTTTTTAATCTTAAGGAAGGCTACAGCAGATCCTGTAAGCATATCAACATTATACTCACAATACAGAGTAGCACCCATTATCTCAGTGATTGATACATCCCTAAAACCTACAAACGGTAGATATATCTTAGCTTTTGTATGTGGGTTGAAGTCTAAGAAACTTCCAAACTTTAGAGGCACGTTACAGCTGCCTAAGTTTACTTTCTGCCACTGATCTGCTACCACATTAGCGAATACACCGCTGTCATATTTACCAAACTTTATATGTTCACTTGTCGTTGTGGCAGCATTTACAGGTGAAAGCATTAAAGCGATACAATACTGTTCGGGTTTATACCACCACTTTTTTGCACTTTCCAATATTTGTTCTACACCGCTATCTGTACTATCTGTATAGAGGATGTCAAGTGCATCACCCAACTGAGCTGCAGTGGGTTTAAACATTTTAAGCTTACTGAAAGCAAAAGCGTTAGCACCTGTTGGAAGAGGAGGAAAATCATCATCTTTACCTGGATAGTCGGGTGCAGTCGGCAAAGGTGGTATGCCGTCCCCCGGGCCGTCATCAATACCCTCATCAGGTGTATAGGCATCTTCCACAGGATCAAACAATGCAGGATTGTTAAGAAGATCTTTACCCAGTGTGAAAAGATACTGCGCCGGTGCATCATAATGATATCTGACATCATTTATTTCATAATATGAAGCATATCCAACTGCATAGAATTTTATACCGACATTTTCATCAACTATCATGGCTATACTGTTTGTAAGTCCACCACCTGATGCAGCTCTGGGAAAAGCTTTTGCCGGTGGTATAGGGAATGTGTCTGTAGTCTGATAGTTTTGATAATAAATACTGAAAGCAGAAAATACTGCAGAAAGATCTGTCAGATAACCGAATACATTCTCGCTACTAAATGTGCCCAGTTCTATTTCACCGCCTGCAGGGGTCCTTAAGTATGCACGAAACTGTCCACGCATACCTTGTACATTATGCACCGGAGGGGGTGTTCTGACAGTGAACTGATGTGATACATTACTACCTTCAAGCATTATCTGTGTTCCCAAACTAAATGTATTAAGATTTATGAAGTAAGAACCTTCTGCGTTTGAATTTATTGCGATACTTCCTATTATACGTGCACCGGATAAATTATCCATATTAGGGTATGGTCTTGTAATAGCACCTGATGCAGGGAATTCATAATCACCGTGTAAGCCATATTGCCAAAAAGCCATTTTTACACCCTCCTTTAAGTAGGTTGTGCCGTGCTACCGTTCCCAGTAGTAAGCAAGTAATAATTTAATGTTTTAGAAAAAGAACCGCTAAAGTTTATCTTATGCGATGTCTTATATGCGGTTACTTTTCTAAGTTCATCAGGAATGTAAGTATTTACCTTTCCTGCATTTCTTTCTATGATACCACTTTGTGTACGTATAGAAGCTTTAAAGGACATAAGAGGATCGCTCTTGCATCTTAATCCGGTAAGATTACCGGGTAGTGCTTCACATGTTACATAATAGTATCTACCCAGCATATACATGTAATTACAATCATATGTACCATTTAATATGATATAAGGTCTTACAAGATCGCAAGGATCCTTAATCACTATATCCAGATTATCTATCTGGGTTATTTGTTTATCCATAACATTTCTATCAGAATGACAATCATATAATGTTATATTAACATTACCCTGATATGTCGGTCTGGGTATAACAGGTGTGCTACCGCTTGAAGGTGTAGGCGGTATCGGTACTATAGGTGGTACATAACTAGGTGTTTCCGGTATAGGGTTTGTAATATCCCTTCCTTTAGTTTCAAAATAGGTATTATTTAAACTCATATTATCACCTGCCTTTAGTCAGTTGTTTTAGTATATTCAAGTATAGCGTAACAACTGTCATAGCTGCTAAGGTTAGTACCTGTATTAAACCCTATATTAGTTGTGTCTATATATGATATCAAGTTACTTGAAGTACTATTAAGTGAAACAGGAATCGGTACGGGCAAATTAGTTTTAGTTGTTGTATTTAATGCTATACAGTCATACTTACAAATTCTATCAAGGTTTGATATACCATGAGCAACCGTTTTTATAGTAGCATTGGGAAGTGCACCACAGTCAACTACTTTGCGATATAAAGGTTTGTTTAGCCATGTACCTATAACAGTTTCAGCGGTGCTATAGTTAATACTGCCTGCAGAATATTCATTAGTCCAGTATGCACCATTATATGTAAGCACCTGACCCTGAGAAACTGTATTAAGTACTATATCACCTAAATCACCTAAATAAACAGGAATATCAGGAAGTGCATAGTTTTTAAATACTTCATCATCAGAATTATACTTAAGTATATCACCGTCTGTAAGATTAGTGACAAGTACATCATCTAGTTCAGTTAGGTTTCTTATAGGTGTAATACCGTCTACAAGATCCTTAAGAACTTTACCCTGTTTTGCAGATAAAGCTGCATCTGTGTCAGTACTGGTCAAGTTATCAATGATATCAAGGCCCTGTTTGACAAGTTCAACCGCAACATATTTATCAGTACTTTGTGCTTCATAATCAATCTTAAGTGTACTACCTGTAAGAACTATCTGCACCGGCATTAAGTCGGGATCATTAGAATAAGTACGGATAAGTGATCCGGGTATATCGGTATCCGTGATAGTAATAGTTGTCTGTCCTGCTTCCAGAGTTTTCTCGATAATCTTTCTTACTACCATATATCAACACCTCCCCACAAGTAGCAACTCTTTATTGATATCATTGAATATCGTCTGATAGAAGTCAAAGAGCTGCCAAAAGTCAGCGTGTTTTTTAAGCATATCATCAACGGTAGTTACGCCAATATTGCCATAAATACGTGAAGTGTGTGCATCCTGTCCGGCACTCCTTGCGGTATCCTGTTCCTGTCCTTTTGTGAACTGGTGTGTATCTTCACGTGATCCCATAGTTCCGGTGTTAGAGTCTCTGGTATTCTCAGAGCCACTATCCCATCCGGTAACTTTATTAAGGCCTGCAGAGTTCTGTTCTCCGGTCTGATCTATGGTAACATCTGTCCTCTGGCCTGTGATAGCACTGGACTGCATACCGTTTGTACCGGAGTAAGTCTCATGTCTGTCATAGTTATTCGTGATAGAATAAGCATCATCATCAGGGATAACATGGATCCTGTACAACTCCTCATACTTCTTTTGATTTTTCAAAAGGATACTATATACATCAGCTGTGAATTGTATACGTCTTTCAGTGATCGTATCTTCATCAGTAAGCAGAGGATTATAATAATTGAAAGAATAATACATCCTTGCAAACATCTTATCGAATTTATCGAAGTTGGACACATAACCCTGCCAGAAGTCGGCTGAGAAGTTTGATAAAAGAGGCACGTTCTGAAGTTCACTGTCTTTGTATAACTCATGTATCTGACTCATTCTGGTTATCACTGCCATTATCCTGTACCTCCTTATCTTCTAATATGAGTTTTATTTCCGGTGCCAGGTCAACTGACCAGTTGGTACCGAATAGTCTGTTTACCTCTTTAGCTCCCTTCTTTCTCTGTTCAAGCATATCAGAGATATTAAGCAGCAGGAAGCTCTGATCTGAAGTAACCTCATCCACTACAGCATTGTTATTTTTCTCAAAAGCAGACCGAACACCGATATCTGCATAGAAAGATTTTATAAGTTTTTCTCTTACTTCATATATCTTAGTGATATCTTCTGAGCTTGAGTTTGTCACCTTTACATACTCAAGACCAAGATCACCATAGTCAGCTAGAGACCCAAACTTACCATTAAAAAGATCTTTCTGAAGTTTAATTATAGACTGTTTATGTATTTCATTCTTTGCAACCGGTATTCCTGCATCTGATCTGTGGTTTACCATACACATTGTAAGAGATACATCAGCATGGGCAAGCAATACCGCATAATGATGTATGAGTGGCATAACACTGTTTCTTATAGAAGTATTATTTATGAGTGCCACATCTTTACCGATCTTAAGCGTTTTGGTCCAGATCGGACATCTTGCAATATAATTTACTTTTTCATCCTGGTATTTTGTCACACCGGATAAGGAACCGAAGAAAGCTGTAAGTTCACCTTTAAACGGAGCTATGCCGACATAACCCTGCAGTAGCAGTCTCTGTTCGATCTCTTTCTGATCAATAGGTATCGAGTTATCCCATACAAAGAGTCGCATACATCTCTCGAATAAGTGCTCCTTCCAGAACTCATAAGATACCGGAAGTGTTGAGAGATCTGCTATCTCTTCTGATATAAATTCTACACCTATTTTATCCCGGTCCAGTCTGTTTCTGATATTTTTTAAAAAAGCCATTGTTTCACCTCACTTATAAAATAGGCGGTAATACCGAAGCACTACCGCCTATAGACTACAGAAGGGGATCTTCTGAAGATGCCTTATGATGATGCCTGTGAAGTAGCCTTTACGGTGATATTGCTATTATCGTTAGGTACATAATGGTACTTACCATTACTATCAACTGAGCTTGTAATATCAACTGTGCTACCGTTGACAGTCACTGTAACCTTCTTTACCTCATAACCGCTACCACAGGTAACTGTTACTGCGATATCTTTACCGGCCTCAACTGAGTTAGGGCTGCATGAGATAGCAGATACATGAGCATCTGTAGTATCAGTAGTGATAGTTCCTGCAGGTGCTATATAGAATACAACCGCATTAGCGAAATTATCTACAGCATAACCTTTATTATACTGGAAGCCGTGATTTGATACACGCTGTCTTACGTTCGGTACAGACCATTCATACTCATCACCGAAGTATGCAGCTACATTTTCGATATCATGAGCGAAAGCCACGATACCTGACTGACTGATTGCATCCTCACCGATCTGATCATTCTGAATATAAATCGATGTAAGCTCTGAGTCAGCACCGGTCTTATTAAACTGCCAGTAAGGGATCTCATTGTATCCGGGCAGCTCAACAAGTTCCTTATGGAATGTATCGGACTCAAGATAGAAAGCACTTGATTTTGCATAGCTTGAAACTATCTCAAGTATCAGGTTCTCTCTGCTTGTGAATGTCTCATAACCTTCAGCATTATAGTTAACACTGAGTTTTTCCATAAGTTTAAGTGTTTTGCTGATGAACATATTAGCAAACTTCATAGCGTTCTTAGATGTTAAGAATGTTGTGAGGTCTGTAACAGTTGCATCGCTTTTAGCTGCAGTATAGAGTGCAAGCAGATTATATGCCTTGCCGACTGACAGACTCTTTGCGATAGAAGTATTTACAGCTGCAGAGATAACATCTTCCTTAGCTGCCTCTATCTTGTTTCTTACAGGTATAAAGGTTGAGTCAATGAAAGCGACCATTTCTTGAGGACTATTCCAGGCTTTCTTAAGCTGGATCATAGGCTGTACAAATTCATAAGACCATGTTCCCTCTTTACCGAATATCACTGACTTTACCTGCAGTGTATCTTCCAGTGCATAGGGTGAGGCCTGTGTGATCTTTCTGGTAGTTGCATCAGGTGCATAAGCCCATGCCGGGTTATTAACTGCATCGGGTGCTATTGTGTAGAGTTTCTCTACAAATCCACCGAAGGTTGACTCATCTCTGAGGATCCTTCTTGTGTCTGCATTATAAGTTTTTGCGAAAAACAGGACCTTGATAATCCTTTTTGCGATAGATCCATACCAACCGTCTAAGAGGTCGAAGTCTGACAACATACTACCACAGTCAACAAAATTCGTTGTATCGATCTTTGTGATAGAGTTTGACTTACCGACTGCATCATTAAACGCATCAGTAACGATCTGAGGAATGTTTACTACTCCGTAACTTCCCATTATTTTTTACCTCCTTGTCTTTCTTCCTTAATATAGGACTGAATTACATCAAGCGTACTATCAAGTTTTGACATGAATTTCCAATCTCTGTAGATGAAATATGCCAATACCGAGATAGTTACACCAAGCTCTTTAACCAGTTGTATTATCTGTTCCAGTGTCATTTTGGTCTTCCTCCGGTGTCGGTTCTGGTGCCGGTACATTTAACTCATCCTCTTTACCTTTAGGTGCCTGTTCAGGCTCTTCATCCGGAAGCATTGAGTCAGGGTTATTTAATACCGGCGGTTTATCTGTTACTGGTTCTGTTGGGAATACTTCCCTGTAAGCATCTTCATTGTAGTACATATTGTATACCTCCTTCTATATTTTCATGTTAACATAAATATAAAAAATGTCAATTTATTTAAGTAAATATGCACTATTATCAATATGTCAATTTGTTTATATTTACAGATTGTAATGCAATTTACATTATGATAATATTGTTTGTGAAAGGAGGACAGACAATGACGGATTACAATTACACAAATTATACAGCTCACAATCTCAAGCTGCTTATACATGAACGATATGATAACAGGCAGGATGATTTTGCAAAAGCAATAAATGTATCGGAGTCAGCTGTGTCGCTGTGGGTAAACGGAAAAAGGCAGTTGTCTCTGGCCTGGGTGATACATATCTGCAAAGTGACCGAGACAGATCCTGCAAGATTTATTTTCCATAAGATGAAAGGAGAAGAGTTCTAATGATCAAGATTAAGTTTCATAACATACCGGAAGAAATTTACGGTTATATACTGGATGCCACCGCAGGACTTCTCACAGATCAGGAGATCACGAAGTATGTAGAAAGTGAGACGGTAAACTATACAGAGGATGAAAGAACTTATAACCTGCAGCTTCCGTTAAAGGTGATAGGAGATATCAAGGAATATAATGACACGCTGCATATAACTTTTAAGTCTAACGTCTGTGTAGAAATAAACGACTGTGAGTATGAAAGGATAGAGATAATATGATAAATGCTACCTGTTGTATATGTGGTGAGGTGTTTGATGATCATAAGAAACTTCCTACAGAGTATGTAATACACGGAAGAGGTAAAAACAAGATCGTCAACTATTTCCACTATTCCTGCTATTATAGAGAACTTAGAGAGTTAAGAAAGAAGGTGTATGATGATATTAACGTTTAAGCGTACCGGATGCGATATGATAAGAATATCCGATCCTACAGGAGCTGAGGTTGAGTCTTATCTCAAGACTGCAATATTCTGTGCAACTATAACAAAGGATCTTGAGTGCATCCAGATAATAAACAATGTGAAGAGTGAGAATATTATAGGAGGTAATAAGAGTGAAGTTAGATAAGGTCATGGTACATACTGCCAATGAGTTATGGTCATTAGATATGACAGTAAAGATAACATCTGAAGTACTGCAGCATAACTTTCAGGAATTTATTGAGGCAGGGCTTCCTGCTTATATGGGAAATTATCCGGTGATCATGTCAGTGATACATGAACTTATAGCAGATATAGCTGAGAAGACTGATCACTCTTTCGATGATATTGTTAATGATATGAAAGAGATAGAGTTAGCTTATCCTGCAACAGGTAATACAGGAGGAAGAATACACTATGACAACACCTGATATAATATGTGGTATATGCGGTAAGAAGATCGTTATCGGTTCCAGAAAAGACGGTCTTCCTGATGCAGTGAGTTTCATGACAGAAACCGGACATAAGACAGTTTGTTCTGATTGTCTTATAGAGGAAGGTAAGAAGGAAATGAGAAAGGGTGCATATAATGATACTGACGGATCTTACTATAATTAAGGACTTTATCAAGGCAGCTCCGGACAGATATGATTCTAAAGCTGACAGCATAGTCTATGCTAAGCATACAGAGTATATTGTATCTGAGTTATTCGATGCTGAAATGAAATACGATAAAGTGATAGTGATAAATGAACACGGAACTGTAAAGAAGTTTTTTAAGGATTACTTTGATGGTAGTGAGTCGGCCATCTGGAAGTATACAGATGTAATGTGATTTATATGATAGGAGGAAAAATGATATGAAGATCACAGATGTAAAGATTTACCCTCTTAAGGCTAAGAAGGGACAGAAGAGTAACAATGTTAAGGCTTTTGCCAGTGTAACTGTAGATAAGGTATTTTGTGTTACCGGCATAAGAGTTATCGACGGTAAGAATGGCTTATTCATAAGCTTCCCTCAGCAGAAGGGGTCTGATGATGAGTATTATGACATCTGCTTCCCTCTGGATAAGGAGACCAGGGAGTTGTTCACTGAGGCAGTTGTTGAAGCTTACGAAAAAGAGTGATACCATATAGATGTAACTAAATAACTGTTTAATGATAAGGTATAGCTTCACGACTCACAATATGTTGCTGTACCTTTATCATTTTAAAGGGGTTGATATGGTATGTTATATTGTGGGGTTACTTATACTGATATATGTGTTTAATAATATAGAAAGGTGGTAAAGATGATAAAGGAATACAGAATAACGGTATACTATAAAAATCGTAAAGTTAAATGCCAGGAACTGTGGCACATTGATGATTATCGTGTTAGAGATAAATGCTATCACTTTATAAATAAGTTTGGTACTGTTTATATGATCCCTTTAAATAATATCTTATATATTACAGTAAGAAAGGAAGATGAATAGTATGATGAAGTTAATAATTGATATAGATGAAGATTATTATGAAATGATAAAGCACGATGATAATGACTTTAAACCTTACAAACTAATTGCAAAAGGTACTCCACTTAAAGAACATATGACACGTGATAAGCTGGATGTAATAACATATTGGATAAGAGAAAATATTATGCGTAACCCTAATATTATGTTGGATGATGCTATAAGAGGCGATGACATTTATCGAGATATAGATCTGATCGAGGTTATAGCGTCATTACATAATATGCTATACAAAGAAGTAACCGGTGAATATTATGATTATATGTTTCACTGGGCAAACAAAGTAGGTTCTTCGGTATATGACGATATGTTTAAACCTGAAGAAGAAAAGCGTGAAAGGATATAAAACATGATAATAAATATACCAAGAACAATAACTCTTAGCATACAAAAACTTGACAGAATTGAACGTGAATTAAGAAAAGTATTAGAGAGATCTCCGGAAAATGTACTAAATAAACTTGATCTGAAATATGCTATTAGTCATATAGAATATACTATATCAATTCTAAGAGATATAGAGAAGTATATAGATGATCTTAATGCAGGAGGTGTATAAATGAAAGGAATTGATATCTCAAAGTTTAATCAGGTATTTGACTATAACAAGATAAAAGAGGATGATATTGACTTTGTTATCATCAGGTGTACCGGCATGAAGGCACAATATGGAGGAGCTATGCCATATAAGGATCCGTCTTTTGAAAAACATTATGCCGGATGTAAAGCTGCAGGACTTTATGTCGGTGCATATGCTTATATAGCACCTGTGGCCGGAAGGCTTCCCAGAGAACACGCTGAGTTTATACTTAATGTATTAAAAGGTAAGGTTTTTGAGATGCCGATCTACATAGATGTTGAGGCATGGAAACAAAAGGACAGGATCATTAATACCAACTATGTTTATGATGTATGCAGATATCTTGAGGAAAGAGGAGCTTTTGTTGGTGTATACGGTTCCGACATATCTACATTTAAAGATATGCTGCAGTTATCCGGTGTGGAGCCGTTTACATGGTGGGTCGCAAGATATGGTAAACATCCTGAGTATGCTACAAAGAACCTTCATATCTGGCAGACTACATCTACAGGTGTGATATCAGGTATCAAGGGTCTCGTTGATCTGGATGTGTCTTATCTTGATTTCCCTAAGATAATAAAGAAGAAAAACCTTAACAGATTTTAGGAGGTGTTCATATGCCACAATATCTGACAAAGAAGATAATAAGAGAAAGCAAAAAAGCAGGATCTTCTGAGAAGCTCACAGTCTCTAAGTTAAGATCTATGGTCAGAGAAAAAGTCAAAGAGGCAAACCGGATCATAGCAGATTTATCATCAGACAGTAAAAAAGGTAAGTATCAGCTTGATATAAGTAAACAGATCCAGACAGGTCTCATAAGAGAGAGTAAAACTTCAGAAGGTTTTTTCACTGCCCAGAATGTAAAATATATGAGGTCTGACCAGTTAATGTCTGCTTATAATGAACTTACAGCTTTTGTGGAGACTGATAAAGAGTCTATAGAGTATGCCGAAAGGCTTAAGGACCGTGATGAAAGAATACTGGAAGCCACAAACGAGACCACAGGTAAAAATCTTACCAGGGAACAATATGATCGTGTTAAGAGGATGTTGCAATATTATGAGGAAGATATTAAAACTTACGGATACAGTGAGATCATGGATCTATCCGCAGAAGTTAAGAGCGATGTTAATCTGCATGATGCGTTAATACAGGCTGAGGATGAGATTACATCAATGGGAGTAGCACCGGAAAAGAATAAAGTACTTAAATATATTAAAAACAAAGAAGCTCTTAAGGATAAGATAAATGAAATTATAGCAGGAAACCCTGAGTTATCGGTTCCTGAGGCTTTTAATAAAGCTATGAGGACTATTGGTAAACAATGATCAGATATAAGAAGGGGATCTTAAAAGATCATAATTTTAACATAATCAGCAAAGAGACACACCGCAAAGACACAAGATATAAAGATAAACCGTATCATAAAGCTAAGTGCTATGATATTTTTACTTTCGACATTGAGGTTTCGTCTTTCTGGATAGATAAAGATAATAATATAATCACATATAAAAAACATCTTCCGGAGGAATACTGGAACTCATTAAAACCCTGCAGTCTGTGTTATATATGGCAATTCGGTATAAATGATACTGTTTATTATGGCAGATATCTTGAGGAGTTTCTTCATCTTCTTGATGAGCTTCCTGAGGCAGAATGTCTGATCTGGGTACACAACTTAGCTTATGAGTTCCATTTTTTGGTCAACATAATGAAGTTTAAGACTGTGTTTGCCAAGACACCTCATAAACCTATGAAGTGTATTCCGGAGAATTGGCAGTATATTGAGTTCAGATGCAGCTATATGCTGACCAACTTATCACTGGCAAAGTGGGGTAATGAGCTAGGTTTTGAAAAAGAGAAACCTATTGACTACATGAGACTTCGCACACCGGAAAGTAAGCTGTCACCTACAATACTCAAATACTGTCAAAGAGACTGTGAGGTTGTTTACAGAGGAATACAGGATCACCTTAAAAGATATAAGACAATATTCGATATACCTTTGACCAGTACCGGCAAAGTCAGGAAGCCTGTTAAGGATCTTCTTTATAATATACCCGGTTATGATAAGTATATTAAAAGACAGGTGCCCACAGCTGAGATCTATATACTACTTAAGCAGCTCTTTGCAGGTGGATATACTCATGTTAACCGCTTTTATGCAGAAAGACTGATAAAAGGTCTTATAGAACATTATGACTTTAGCAGCTCTTATCCTACAGTAATGTGTGCTTATAAGTATCCTTGCGGTAAGTGGACATACAGAACGGATACCTTCATACCTAAGGATAAAACTTTTGAGAATTATGCTTTTATATTTAAGCTCAGGTTTAAGGGTCTCAGATCTACCAATATCAACACATACCTGCAGATGAGTAAATGCTCCGGCAGTGGTTTTGTTAATGATAACGGTCGTATCGTTTCAGCTGATGAGTTATTTACCGTATGTAATGAGTACGACTGGATGATAATAAAAGAACATTATGAGTGGGATGAGTTATATCTTGAGGATAGTTGGTACTGTAAAAAGGATTATCTGCCTAAGGAACTGATAGAGTATATCTTAAAACTGTACAATGACAAGACAGCTCTTAAGAATGTTGAAGGATCTGAAGATATTTATATGATAGCTAAGCAGTATATCAACGCTTTATACGGTATGTCGGTAACTGATATCATACAGGCCGATATCATTTATACAGATGATAACCAGTGGTTGATATCTTCAGTCACAAAAGATGATCTGGAAGCTAAACTGTCAGCACTAAAGAATATATATCATAAACATGATAAGAGGTACTTCATGTCTTATTCGTGGGGATGCTGGGTAACCTCGATAGCAAGATATAACTTATGGCTGTGTATCGATATGTGTACTCATGACGATCTAATGCCCGGAAGCGATGTTCTGTACTGTGATACAGATAGTATATTCTGCTTAGGACATCATGATTTTAGTGAATACAATAAATATATTCAAGATAAACTATATGCTATGTGTGATCATTATGACATAGATAAAAAACTCTTGTCTCCGGTGGATCCTAAAGGTAAAACTCATCCTCTGGGTATATTCGATAAGGAGCCTGATCTGAAAGAGTTTAAAGCTCTACACGCAAAATGTTATGCCACAAGAGATATGAACGGTGAGATACAGATAACAGTTGCAGGAGTTAACAAATCGGCCGTGTCGGTACTTAATAATGACCTGGATAATTTTGTGCCGGGTCTTGTGTTCGATAAAGATCATAAGGATGTGCATAAAAACCTTCATACATATATCAGTGACCAGTCTGATATCGAGATAGCCGGTAAGATATACTCATACAGAAGTGGGATAAACATGAGGCCGACAAGTTATACAATACATCAGACTGATGAGTATGAGCGACTGATAGAGTTTATCCAGAAGTTCACACTGGATGATATAAGTGATATAACGATAAACAAATTGAAAGGAGTTATAGACGATGAAACGTCAATACTATTCGATTGAAAAACTTGATAAGGTCGATGCAACATATAAGATTTTACTGGGTATGAGAAATAATGGTAAATCATACCAGGTAAAAAAGAAGCTGCTTACTGATGCTTTTAAGAAACATTATAAGTTTGTATATCTCAGAAGGTGGTTGATGGATGTCAAAGAGTCTGCAGTCACTGACTACTTCGGGGATATGCCTATACTTGAGATCACTGAGGGCCAGTACACCGGTGTAATGGGTTATCATGGATATATTTATTTTTATAATGTTGATGAGGATGATAAGATCGTCAAGGGTCCTCAGATCGGCAGGTATTGTGCCTTAAATGAGGCTGAGAGATATAAATCTCAGGTGTTTGATGGTTACAAGTATATTGTATATGAAGAGTTTATAACAGACAGAATATACATTGATAATGAACCTAAGCAGCTGATGAACTTTGTATCAACAGTGTTCAGATCTGAGAAGGGTACTGTGTTCTTAGTAGGCAATAAATTGTCGCGTGTGTGTCCTTATTTCTCGCAGTGGTCCCTCGTCAATACATTACGCCAGAAACCGAACACAATAGAGGTTTATCATTTTCATGTCGGTGAAGATATCATAAATGTAGCAGTTGAACAATGTGAGAATACTTCTTATAAGAATACCATGTTTTTCGGATCTGCAGCTAAACAGATTACCTCTGCAGAGTGGGATGTTGATGATTATCCGACTCTTCCGGGTGAACAACGTGACTATATGAACGTATATAAACTTCTGATAGAATACCAGGACTTTAAGTTCTGTGTTAATCTGTTAGTTGACCGCTTAGGCAGTCGTATACTGTTTATACATCCTCAGACCACTCAGACCAAGTTTGACAGGATCCTGACTGATCGTTTTTCTAAGAACCCTCTTATCAGCTCAAGACTGGATCCCAGACGTAAGGCCGAAAGTATCATAATGGACTGTTTCCGGTTTAATAAGGTATGCTACTCTGACAATCTGACCGGCACTGACTTTAAACACGTAAATGAACATTTTAAAATATCAGGTTATGTGATATGATAATTATGTTCAGATTTGAGTTGAAGTACTCTTCTTTCTAAACTCTATATCCTTCATGCGGT
>Ga0247611_10007073_pt1 | contig 14222 bp, 13 predicted proteins | sample 177DNAGHGhighgp2_FD_192422 | JGI IMG/M metagenome (GOLD analysis project Ga0247611, IMG submission 192422) | Sheep rumen microbial communities from Palmerston North, Manawatu-Wanganui, New Zealand - 1770 DNA GHGhigh gp2 | ecosystem: Host-associated > Mammals > Digestive system > Stomach > Rumen...
CTATTAGAAGAGCTTTCGAAGGTCCTTCACACGGACGGCCTTCTTCTCGTCGCTAGCTCCGAGAGAGCCTTTCTTGACGAGGCGCACCTTGGGCGTGACGAGAATCTCGTCCTTGAGCTGACGGGTAATCTCGCGGGTGAGAGCCTGCAGCTTGGTGTAATCGTCCGTATCAAGACGGGCGAGCTCAACGTCGACAGTCATGGCATCGCCACTCTCGAGGGTCTCGAGGGTGATGAGATAGTCGGTGCCTAGTTCTGGGAATCCGAGAAGAATCTTCTCAATCTGGATGGGGAAGATGTTCACGCCCTTGAGGATGATCATGTCGTCGCTACGTCCCTGCAGACGGGCCAGACGCTTGTGGTGACGGCCACAGGGGCAGTCGCCAGGCAGGATGCGGGTGAGGTCGCGTGTGCGATAGCGCAGTAGGGGCATGGCCTCGCGGTTGATAGTGGTGAGAACAAGCTCGCCCAGTTCACCGTCAGGCACAGGCTCGAGGGTCACAGGGTCAATAATCTCGACAATGAAGTAATCCTCCCAGATATGGATACCGTTCTGTTCCGGACACTCGAAGGCCACACCAGGACCCATCATCTCGGAGATGCCGTAGGAGTTGTAGGCCTTGACTCCGAGCTGGTCCTCGATACGCTTGCGCTGTTCCTCGCTGTGGGGCTCAGCTCCGATGCAGAGCACGCGCAGCTTGGTGTCGCGACGTGGATCGACACCCTGTTCGCGCATCACCTCATAGACGCGCGAAGCGTAGGAAGGGATAGCATGGAGCACAGTAGTACCGAAGTCACGGATGAACTTGATCTGGCGCAGCGTATTGCCGGCAGCAGCAGGAACGGTGAGCATGCCTACGCGCTCGGCTCCGTATTGGAAACCAAGACCGGCAGTGAACATGCCATAGCCGGCAGAGTTCTGGAACACATCCTCAGGACGAGAACCGACCATCCACAGACAGCGTGCCACAGCACGAGCCCACTCGTCGAGATCCTTCTGTGTGTGGAGGACAACGGTGGGATTGCCGGTTGTGCCGCTCGAGGAATGGAGGCGCACACAATCCTTGAGAGGCACGGAGGCGAGTCCGAAGGGATAGTGCTCGCGTAGGTCGTCCTTCGTGGTAAAGGGCAACTTTCGCACGTCGTCGAGGGTCTTGATATCGTCGGGCGAGAGACCCATCTCAGCGAAGCGCTGTTTATAGAACTCAGAGTTCATGCAGTGATGAACAGTCTTCTTGAGGCGCTCCAGCTGGAGGGCTTCCAGCTCGGAGCGCGACATGGTTTCAATCTCGGGTTCGAAATAGGGAGAATACATTATCGAGTTAAAGTTGATAGTTTAATGTTCTTTCTAAGGAGAATGAACAAGTTCAAGCGGAAACCTTAGAGCAGGTTGTTGCGCTCGATGTCCTTGAAGTAACGATAGGTGCCAACCTTCAGCTCCTCGCAGGCAGCGTCGTCAGCAACAATGATGCCGTGCTGGTGCATCTGGAGAGCAGAGATGGTCCACATGTGGTTAACAGAGCCTTCGACGGCAGCCTGGAGGGCGCGACACTTAGCGTGGCCATTGACCAGGATCATCACCTCGCGGGCAGCCATGACGGTGCCTACGCCAACGGTGAGGGCAGTCTTCGGCACGAGGTTGATGTCGTTGTCGAAGAAGCGCGAGTTGGCAATGATGGTGTCGGTGGTGAGGGTCTTCTGACGTGTGCGGCTTGAGAGCGAAGAACCCGGCTCGTTGAAGGCGATATGGCCATCAGGGCCAATGCCGCCAAGGAAGAGGTCGATGCCGCCTGCCTCCTCGATCATCTGCTCATAGTGGGCGCACTCGGCAGCGAGGTCAGGTGCATTGCCGTTGAGGATATGGATGTTCTCACGAGGACAGTCGATATGGTTGAAGAGGTTGGTGAACATGAACGAGTGGTAGCTCTCGGGATGGTCCTCAGGCAGTCCGACGTATTCATCCATATTGAATGTCAGCACGTTCTTGAACGAGACACGTCCTTCCTGATAGGCCTTGACCAAGGCACGGTACATGCCGATGGGCGACGAACCGGTGGGGAGTCCAAGTACGAAAGGATGTTCCTTGGTAGGCTTAGCGGCGTTGATACGTTCGATGACATGATTTGCTGCCCACTGTGACATCAAATCGTAGTTCGGTTCAATAATAAGTCTCATAATGTTGTTTGTTTGTAAAAAAAATGTTGTGTTGGCTTTATGTAAAAACTTTAGAATGTCTTCTTTATCCGTCCGTCGGCTGTGCGAACGATACGAAGGCCACGATAGGCAGTACTGACGTGACGACCCTGAAGGTCATAGTAGCGCACAGCGGCCTTCGACGCTGGTTCCACTACCCCATCGACAATCGTTGTATTATCACCTCCCATGAAATCGAACGAAACAAGGCCGTCATCGCTGACACGGATATTGGTGATAGGTTTGCCAAGGATCATAGAGCCATTGATATTGGGACGGTTCATCTTTGCATAAGGAGTAGAGAAATCCGTCAGACTATCATTTGGTGCAGTTGCTCCATCAGCCATAAAGGGATAGGGCGAGCCAGAGAGATGACGGTTGTTCAGGCGACCACCGTTAAAGTAGGTGCTCAAATTGTTATCGTAGATATAATCATCCCATACCTCGTAGTTCATATTATCGGCATGGACGAGTTCGAACCGGCGGGCATTCTTGTTGATGTTCACTGAATTGCCACGCCAAACGCTGGCATCGTACTCGACATGGTAGATGACGAGACCTTCACCAGGAATGCCTCGATCCCATCCGCTCTGCTGACGGTTCTCGAGAAGTAACCACTCGCTGTCAGAATGCTTGATGCGATAGGTGTGGCCACCATCCGATACTGCAGGCAGGTCGATAACCGACGTGGGTTCTGTGAGCTCCTGAAAGTCTATCCATCCAAGGAGCCACTTCTCCATGGGTGTATAGCTGGGAGGACACCATCCGTAGTTGGTGAAGTTGCCACCGTCCATAAGGTCCCACTCATCGCATACAGAATAGCCTGCATTATTGGAAGTGGGATAGATATCGGGCAGACCGAGACTATGGGTGAACTCATGGCAGACAGTACCAAATCCACAGAGAGCCTTGCTCGCCAAGGGCCAGTGCTCGCCGCTGGATGTATAATCTCTAATTTTCGTTCCGTCGTTCATAGTACGAGTGACAACGGTACCCGTGTTGGGCCAGATATGACCATAGCACTCCTCGTTACCCACGTTGCCGGGCAGACCGGCATAGATGAATACTACCTGATTGACATAGCCATCACCGTTCCAGTCATACTGCTTGTAGTTGAGGTCGGGATAAGCTGCTTTCATAAGGTCGATGCCCTTGAGAAAGGTCTCGTGGCCGTAGTTGCGCGTATTCTCGTCAGGATTAGTGTAGGGCTGAGCGACAGCGTCAACCTGGAACGGGCCGTAGACATCGAAACGCATGTTCAACAAGCCATTGGACTGTTCCTTGAAGTACTCAGCCACACAACCCGGGCCTTGCCGTTGGTTGAAACCAACCGTATTGAACATGTCATTGTAGAACGCCTGCGGATTTTCCATGGTGAACTTCGTGTCGCTGAACTCGAGGAGCACTACCAGCTGGGGATAGGTCTTGTCCTTATCCCAATTGGTGATGATAGAAGGCAGACGGCGCGGACGAGTGCTACGGACGGCTTGTTGCTTCCCTACGCCGCTTTCAGAAGCGACAACGACATCAAGGTCAGGCGTGCAGTCGCCCTTCACAATCCGGAAATCCTGAGCGTTCAGGTTGAGACCCGAGAGGAGGAGTGCAAATATCAGAAGTTTTTTCATTAATTACTTTTCGTAATAACGTTATAACGTAATTCCGCAATAACGAGATATCGTGATAACGAGATGTCGAAATCTTTTACTTCGCGCAGGGTTTCCAGGGCTTCAGCTGTTTGAAGAAGTCGTTGCCCTTGTCATCGACGAGGATGAAGGCTGGGAAGTCTTCGACCTCAATCTTCCAGATAGCCTCCATGCCGAGCTCAGGATATTCGACGCACTCAATGCTCTTGATAGAACTCTGCGAGAGAACAGCAGCCACACCTCCGATAGTGCCGAGATAGAAGCCGCCATGCTTCTTGCAGGCCTCTGTAACGACATCTGAACGGTTGCCCTTGGCAATCATCACAAGCGAAGCGCCGTTGTCCTGGAACTCGTCAACGTATGGGTCCATACGATTGGCTGTGGTGGGTCCCATAGAACCGCAGGGATAGCCTTCGGGAGTCTTAGCAGGTCCGGCATACAGCACAGGGTATTTCTTGAAGTAGTCGGGCATTCCCTCTCCTGCATCGAGACGAGCCTTCAACTTGGCATGAGCGATATCGCGGGCCACGATAATCGTGCCACGCAGGTTCACCCTGGTAGAAACAGGATACTTTGACAGTTCCTTGCGAACGGCATCGATACCCTGATTGAGGTCTATCTCGATGGTGTTGGTACCTTCGCCGGGCTTAGCCAGCTCTGCAGGGATGAGCTCAGCGGGGTTGGAGTCCATCTTCTCAAGCCAAATACCGTCCTTATTGATCTTCGCCTTGATATTACGGTCTGCCGAACAGCTGACACCCATGCCGATAGGACAGGAGGCACCATGACGGGGCAGACGGACCACACGAATGTCGTGAGCCAGTGCCTTGCCACCAAACTGTGCGCCAAGACCAATCTTATGGGCTTCCTCAAGAAGCTTGTTCTCAAGGTCGATATCGCGGAAAGCACGACCTGTCTCGTCGCCTGTCGTGGGCAGCGAGTCGTAGTATTTGATAGAAGCGAGTTTGACGGTGAGCAGGTTCTTCTCAGCCGAGGTGCCGCCGATAACGAAAGCGATGTGGTAAGGCGGACAAGCTGCCGTGCCGAGGCTCTTCATCTTCTCTACGAGGAAAGGCAGAAGCGTTCCCTCGTTTTGGATGGTAGCCTTTGTCATGGGGTAGAAATAGGTCTTATTGGCCGATCCGCCACCCTTAGCCACCATGACGAAGCGATATTCAGCACCCTCGCAGGCCTCGATGTCAATCTGGGCAGGAAGATTGCAACGGGTGTTCACCTCGTCATACATATTAAGCGGAGCATTCTGCGAATAGCGCAGGTTGTCCTGTGTAAACGTGTTGTAGACACCACGCGACAGAGCCTCTTCATCTTCGAATCCGGTCCATACCTGCTGACCTTTCTCGCCATGGATGATGGCAGTACCCGTATCCTGACAGAAAGGAAGCACACCCTTGGCAGCGACATCGGCATTGCGGAGGAACTGTAGGGCCACATACTTATCGTTCTCAGAGGCCTCAGGATCGCTGAGGATAGCTGCCACCTGAAGGTTATGCTCACGACGGAGCATGAACTCCACATCGTGGAAAGCCTGCTGTGCCAACAGCGTCAAAGCCTCTTTCGACACTTTGACAATCTCTTTGCCTTCAAACTCAGCAGTGGTCACGCCCTCCTTAGAGAGCAGTCTGTACTCGGTCTTGTCCTCGCCCAACTGGAACATCGGGGCATACTTGAAATCAACGGTATTTGCCATTTCTTTATGTTTTGTTTAGTTATTTATCGTCCTGCTTAAAGAAATATCGCAAGAATTGCAATGAAATAATGCGGCAAAATTACTTTTTTTCGATTAAAACGCAAAAAAACTAACCACTTTTCGACAGAAAAAAGGAAGAATGCTGTCTGAACAGCAGCAATCAAAAAGAGCAGAACTACGCGTTCTGCTCTTGGAAATCAAGGTCGGCCTGGACGATGAAGAAGATGTCTTGCGGGTCAAACGGCCCTTCACCTTCCTCCTTCGCTTCGTTGCAGACAAATTCGGAGACGACCTCCATATCGACATCGACCTCGTCATCGTTGCTCTCAAGGATGCCACTGGTAAAGAAATAAGTACCGATGGCATCAATGACAAACTGTAGTTGTTCGTCAGTGAACCGTTCTTTTAGTTCGCCAGGCAGCTGTTCACGGATGAACGCTATCTCTCGGCGGTTCTCCTCTTCATCATGGAGGAGTTCTTCGTCAAAACTCGCCATAGTCGTACTTCTTAAACCACTTAAACTTCTTAAACTCCTTAAACTGCTTAAACCATTCGCGGGCTTAAAGCAGAGCCTCGAACTTCTCCTCGAACTTTGCCTTGGGTACAGCACCCACGAGCTTGTCGACCACCTCACCATTCTTGAAGAACAGGATGGTAGGAATATTGCGGATGCCGTATTCGGCAGCGAGATTCTCGCACTCCTCAACGTCGCACTTACCTACGGCAATCTTACCGTCATACTTCTCAGCAAGCTCAGCGATGATAGGAGCTACCATGCGGCAGGGGCCACACCACGTTGCCCAGAAATCTACTACCAATGGCAGGTTGCCATTCTTCAGACCCTCAAAGTTATCGTTTGTGATTTGTATTTCCATAATAGAACAAATGCTTAATGAATGATTTTTGTAATCTGCATAATCAGTGGTTATTCCCACACATTACTGCTTAGTAAAGTTCTCGATAATCTGCTTGGCTGTTTCGTTCTCAGGGTCGACAACGATTACTTTCTGAGCCAATTCCAACGACTTAGCCACATCGTCCTTAATCTTCAGATAGTAAGCCATCAGATAGTTGCCTGATTCCTTGTAACGAGCCACATCAGCCTTATCCTTCTCAGCCTTTGCGTCAATGGCATTGAAGAGTTCCTCATAGTAGGGAAGTGCCTTGCCCTCGGTGAACTCAGGGTCCATCATAGAATTGACGCGTGCACGCCAGAAGATAGAATACTCTTTGGCATCCTCATTCTTAACAGCAAGGTCGGCATAAATCTGATCGGCCTTCTGGAGCTTATCCATCTTATCGTCGCCCTCGAGTGTATTTGCATACTGTACATAGAGTCGGCCCAGGTCGGCATAGTCGCTCAGTGTTGCATGAGACACCTCTTTAAGGAACTGGTCATAATAGGCCACAGCGTTTGCATAGTCATCAATTCCCTTGTAGGCATCGGCCAACTGCTTTATCACACCGGCACGTTTGTCCGACGAGTCAAACTCCTGCTCAAGGGCCTTCTTATAGGCTGCGATAGCCTCATCATGACGCTTAGCACCATTGAGGGCATTGCCATGATAAGAGTAGTCGAAATAAGTGAACTTAGCCGAGTCGCTCTTATTGAACAGACGATCGGCATAGTCGAGAGCCTTGTCGAACTGCTTCAAGTCGGTAGAGCAGAAGAAAGCGAGGCGGTTGAAACCTGCATCACGAGGTGACTTCTGCAGGGCGAACTCAGCAATCTCGAGTGAGGGCTGATGCTGGCCAGTGAGATAGTAAGCCATGGCAAAGCTACGCAGGTCACGCTCCTCCATACTATTGCGGTCAGCTTTCTGGAAAGCAGCAATAGCACCATCAAACTCGTTGGCGAGGTAGAGTATACGACCCTTCAGAGCGTCGACGGGAAGGTCGGGGCGCTGTACGCGCAGCTCTTCGAGCTTGGCAGCAGCACCTTCGGGGCTTACTTTGCGATAGACGGCAGCGTACTTGTAGTAGGCATCGGGGTTCTTCGGATCGAAGTAGATAGCCTGGTCGTACATCTTGGCTGCACCGCCACCATCTTCTCCAAGGGCGAGGATATCACCAAGGAGCATGTAGGCAGGACCGTAGTTCATCTTTGCTGCCAAATCAGCATAATAATGGGCATTGGCTGTGTCCTTTTCCTCATAATAAACACGTCCGATGGCAACGATTGCCTCTGGATTCTTCTTGTTCTTCTTGTAGATAGCCTTAATCTGCTTTTCAGCATCAGGGGCATTACTCTTGAGGATGGCCTTAACAGCCTCAGCAGGCGACTCTTCCTGAGCCGCAGCGGGTGTACCGACACTGAGGGCCAGTACACCGATCATCAGGTATTTGAGTGATTTCATAATCTTGATATGTTTTTAATTATGTTTTTATTTCTTTCTTTTGTTTTCTGTCCTAGCACCTATTTATAACGCGCGTACAATATTATGTATTATATATGACGCGAGAGACTGTGAGAAAGTTAATCGTTATTTAACAACATTAACATTCCTAACATTCAGGTTGGGCATGATGGGGAGCAATCCTGCCTGGAAGAAAATTTTCTGACCCTGTGGCAGACTGCAGAAGTTGGCAAAGCGGGTGGGCATACCGGTACGAGGCTCAGTGAGCAGCGCATAGATGGTACGCACAAGCGGATAACTGCCATTATATAGATAGTACTGATAGGGACGACGGCTGTTCCGCACAGTGGCAGAGTCGAGCCTCGACACCTTCATGACGGTAATATTCTTATTGAATGTAACATTGGTCGTATCGCGCTTGTCGTTAAGCCAGTTCGACCCGATGATACCAATAGCATTAGGTGTTCGCTCTACATAGTCGACCACCTCACTGCTCTTCAGCACGGCACCGATATTCTCAGTAGTGTCGCTGAGAATAGGCACTCCACCCATGATAGAGTCGACACAGTAACGAACGGTGCTGGAATGGGGATTATCGAAGACGACATCAATCTCGCCAAGCTTCGATTTGGGATAGATTTCGTTCCAACGGGTCACCTCACCCTTGAGGATACGGGCAAAGTCCTTTACGGAAATGCATGTATCGGTATTGACATTGTTGACGATGAGCGCCAGTCCATCGTAGGCAATGGGCATGACACGAGGAATGAACGCACGAGCCTTGAGGTTCTCCAGTTCCTTCTCTGTGAAACGACGGGTAGAGAAGGCCAGGAAGGTCTCGTTACGCATAAGCATCTCGATGGCCTCCTGCTCACTGGTATAGAGTGCATGGAGCGTGTCTTGCGAGATAGCGTTACGGTTGAATACTTTTGTGAACACCTCCAATTCCTCGTCGAGGATGGGGTAGAAACTCTCGTCGGCAGCAAAGAACTTGGCTGCCTTTTCATAGTCATAGCCTAAATCATTTTTAGGCTTGTTCCCACAAGCGAGGAACAAGCCTAAAATGAATGTAAGAGAAACGATTTTGGTAAATCGTGAAATGGTCATACTTTTGATTTTTCTAAATACGAGGTAAATACGTGATTACTGCAGACGGAAGGTCACAGGCACTGTGTACTTCACACGCACGGCCGAACCATTCTGCTTACCAGGAATCCAGCGAGGCATCTTCATCAGCACGCGCTTTGCTTCCTTGTCGAGTGAGGGGTCGACAGAACGAGCCACCTGAACATCGGTGACCGAACCATCGCGCTCGACGACGAACGTACATACCACACGGCCTTGGATACCATTCTCCTCTGCGATAGCGGGATACTTGATGTTATCGCTAATCCACTTCAACAGAGCAGCCTGTCCACCGGGGAACTCAGGCATCTGTTCTACCACATCGAAGACTTTCTCCTCCTCTTTCGGTTTCTCGTCGGCGATAATTTCCTTAGCCTTCAGCACTTCACCTTCAGCCTCGTCATTACCTTTCACGTCGAATGTACCGATAGCGGTGTTGGTCTTGGCCAGATCATCCTGCGACTTGATTTCGTCCTCAGGCTTCACTTCCTCGTCCTTCTTAATCTCAGGTGCAGTGAACTTCACAGAGCTCTTCACCTTCTCTATAACGCGCTGGGGAACATCGATCTTCGGAGCTTCCTCCTTACGTTCAACCTTGGCCTCTTTCTTCTGGGCGAGCTTCGAGAGCTCAATGTCCGTTTCGATGGCCACATCCTGCTTCATAGCGTTCTCCACCACACCTTTGATAGCTACGAAAATAGCTATACCAAGGCCGATGGCCAACATGCAGAGCAGAGCGTAAACGTTACGTTTTCCCGTTTCCTTTCTCAGCTGGTAGGCACCGTAGGATTTGTTTTTGCCTTCAAATACGAGGTCTACCCAACCATCATTGATAAGATCTATTTTTGACATTTTTCTATCCTTTCCTTATTTATTCGTTAGAATACTGAATGCCTTTGAGTTCGAGCAGTTTCTCGTCGTCCTCATTGACCTTATCAATCACATACTTACCAATGCTGCAAATCAGCATCTCGTCAAGAGCCTGAACCATGTTGTTGTAGGTAGAGACATCCATCGGCTTGATGATGACGGTGAGCGTCTGCATACCCTGTTCACCGAACTCGGCTACGAACTCTTCCGACTTACCGTTACGGATATCAGAGAGAGCCTTGTCATAGTCCTCCTTCTTGAACTTGTCGCCCAGCTGGTTTTTCTTCTCGTCGAGCTTTTTCTTTGCCATCATCACACGTGCAACAGGCGAGAATCCGTCCTCGGTGATGTGCTCGATCAGAAGTTTGCGAACGCCGTCCTTGCCCCAAGTTGTCTCCTTGACGCATTCAGGGTTCTCATAGTCGGGCAGACCTTCAACATAGTAAATCTTATCTTCAGCTCCAAGGAAGAGCGTAATGGTGTAAGAAGCCTTAGTCACCGATTTATCCTCCTTGGACATATTCTCATCATTGCTCGGCATCGTCAACTGCATGGCCTGAGGCTTGCTCAGCGTCGTACAGAGCATGAAGAACGTAATCAGAAGCATCATCATGTCTACCATCGGCGTGAAGTTCACGCGGGTATCCATTTTTTTCTGCTTAGAACCACCTTTTTTTGCCATAGCTTAGATCTCCGCTTGTTTTTTAGTGTCAAGATTGGTAATGAGCTGGTAGCGGTTCTCGTTCATATCCTGAAGCTCCGACATCATCTTCTTCACCACGGCATACGATGTGTTAGCATCGCACTTGATTGCAACGCGAAGGTCGGGGTTAGAATTGCGGGCCGCTTTCACCCATTCCTGGAACTCACTCATTCCACCGTCGATACTATCGAGGGGGATGCTCAACTTCTGGATCTCTTCAGCCATCTTCTCTTTGCCCAGACTCAGGTAGTCGGCCATGAGAGACAACGGAGCACCGATCATGGGGTCTTCCTTGAAGTTCTTGAGCTGAGCGGCAGTAAGGCTTACGCCGAACTTGTCGGTCACCTCGTCGAGCATGTCGTTCATCGTGTTGCGGTTCTCGGAGCCCACGTAGATGTTGCCCTCTGGCGAAACCAGAATATTGAGCACATCATTCTCGGGCACCTTGACCTCCGACACTGATGAAGGCGTGTTGACCTTCACGGGTTCTGGCGTCAGGAATGTTGAAGTCAACATGAAGAAGCACAGAAGCAGTGTCATCACGTCCGACATAGGCGTCATGTCGATCCAGATGTCTTTTTTCTTAATCTGAATTTTAGCCATTGATTAACCTTTCTGCTTTAAAAAGTTAATGATAAGGTTAAACAAGAGGGTTATGCCTCGTTGTGGTTCGAGTCGTAAGTAGCAGCGACGGTGAAACCAATCTCGTCGAGAGCGTAGGTCAGCTTATCGATCTTGTTTGAGAAGAAGTTATAAACAACGGTAGCAACCCAAGAGGTCAAAATGCCTGATGCCGTGTTCACAAGGGCCTCAGAAATACCTGCAGACAGAGCCATAGAGTCAGCACCACCACCAGCAGACAGAGCCTGGAACGATCCGATCATACCGAGCACAGTACCGAACAGAGCGGTCAGAGTACCCAGAGAAACGATTGTTGCAACCATAGGCATGTTCATCTGAAGGGTAGGCATCTCCAGCTGAGTAGCCTCTTCGTGAGCCTGCTGAATCTTAGCAATCTTAGCAGCCTTCTTCAGGTGCTCGTCGTGCTCAACGGTCTCGTACATGTTGATAGAAGCCAGAACGACGTTGCCAACAGTTCCCTGCATCTTGTTGCAGAGGTCCTTAGCCTTGGCGAAGTCCTGAGCCTTGATGGCGTTCTTTACCTCAGCGGTGAACTTAGCGAGGTTCATCTTACCAGAAGCTGTGCGGATAGCGAAGAAACGCTCGAAACCGAGACATACAACGGTGAAGAGCAGGGTAAGGATCAGACCTACGACGAAACCGCCCTTATACACAGTACCCAGCAGGTTGATAGGATGACCAGCGCGGTCGCCACCAGCGAAGTTGTCGGGGTTACCCATAACGAAGTACCACACGCTGTAGCCAGCGACGCAGCAGATAGCGAGGATGATCCAAGCCTCTTTCATACCAGTGAAGCCCGTTGATTTCTTAGCTGGGGCTGCAGCCTTTGTTGTTGTTGCCATAATTTTTTGAATTTGTTTTAAGTTATAAAATGAATAAATTTGTTAGATATTTTCGGTAAAATCGCGAGCAAAGATAGCAAAATAATGATTACTCCATCCTCAATTAACCTCTTTTAACTCGTATTGCAATTTATTTTTTCAATTTTCCGAGTGCTTCACCTATTCGGCGCATAGCTTCGCGAATATTCTCGTCGCTTGTGGCATAGCTCATGCGGAAGCAGTCAGGGTCGCCGAAGGCATCGCCTCCGACAGTGGCCACATGGGCTTCGTCGAGCAGATAGAGCGCCAGGTCGGTGCTATTCGAAATGACTTTGCCAGCGGCAGTCTTCATACCATAGAAATTGCTGCACTTGGGGAAGAGATAGAAGGCTCCTTCAGGAACGTTCACCTCAAGTCCTTGAATCTGGCGGGCCAGTTCGACGATGAGGTCGCGGCGACGCTCAAAAGCCTGTCGCATCTGTTCCACGCACTCCTGACTCTGGGTGTAGGCGAACTCGGCTGCCTTCTGACTCGGTGAACAGGGGCCGCTGGTGTACTGGCCTTGCAGTTTGTTACAGCCCTTCACAATCCATTCGGGTGCTGCGATATAGCCTATTCGCCAGCCTGTCATGGCATAGGCTTTCGACACGCCATTGACAATGATGGCGCGTTCTTTCATACCTGGGAACTGGGCAATAGACTCGTGATGTCCGATGTAGTTGATGTGCTCGTAGATCTCGTCGGCCAGCACAAACAAGTCCTCATGCTTCAGGATGACCTCTGCCAACGAGCGAAGTTCTTCCTTATTATAGACAGAGCCTGTAGGATTACTGGGCGAGCAGAGGATAATCATGCGTGTCTTGGGAGTGATAGCGGCCTCGAGCTGTTCGGCAGTCATCTTGAAGTTCTGATCGAAGGTGGCCTCGACAATGACGGGCTCACCTCCAGCAAGTTTCACCATCTGCGGATAGCTGACCCAGTAGGGAGCGGGAATGATAACCTCCTCGCCTGGGTTCACCAGCGCCATAATGGTATTGCAGACGCTCTGCTTGGCACCATTCGAGACAAGAATCTCACTGGGCTGATAGCGCAGCTGGTTCTCACGTTCCAGTTTGCGAGCAATGGCCTGACGCAGTTCGGGATAGCCAGGAACGGGCGAATATTTCGAGTAGTTCTCGTCGATAGCCAGCTTGGCAGCCTGTTTAATGTGTTCAGGGGTATTAAAGTCAGGTTCGCCTACGCTCATATTGATGACGTCAATACCCTGAGCTTTCATTTCCGAACTTTTCTGCGACATAGCCAGCGTGGCCGAGGGGGCCAGACGCTGCAAACGGTTGGATAGTTGTGCCATTTTTAGAATATTGTGTTGTTTAAATCATTTGCTTTTGCGATGCTGAGTCTATGCTCAGATTAGCTGTGGGAGGAAGCAGGAGATGACCAGTACCACGATGCCACAGATGAGCACGGCAATGGTCTTGGGCGAGCAACCCTTCCACTCTTTGAGGATGATGCCCCATACATTTGAGAACACTACGTTGAGTGCCATCAGGATGCAGAACGAGAGAGTCATCAGCGTGGGACTATCGGTGAGGAAGCCCTTGCCAAGCGCCAGTCCAAAGAACTGCGAGTACCATAGAGCACCTGCCAGCAGACAGAAGAGCACATTATTGCCCCATACTTCCTTCTTTTTATAGTCGCCCCAGGTCTGGTTCTTGTCGTTCTGATAGAAGCAGTAGAGGGCATTTGTCAGGAATCCGCCAAAGGTAACGAGGAACGTGGCTGGCAGTGTACGGAACATAGGGTCGGTGAGTTCACCGAAGTTGATGTCCTTACCGAACTCCAGACCCACATTGAAGCAGCCGCTCATAAAACCGGCTAGCAAGGCGATAGCCAGTCCCTTGGGGAAGTTAAAGTCCTTGACGGCAGCCTTCTTCTCCTCCTCTGAGAGCGAGGATGCCTTCATCGAACCGGCCACGCCGATAATGGCGATGCCGAGGAGCGTCACCACCACACCGATGATAACGGCATAGGTAAGCGACGACAGCGCATTAAGCTCAGGGAAGAACACGTTCAGCAGTACGGGACCCATGATGGTACCCAGTCCTGCACAGGTGCCAAGAGCTATCGACTGTCCCAGGGCTACACCAAGATAGCGCATAGA
>Ga0247611_10007074_pt1 | contig 14218 bp, 20 predicted proteins | sample 177DNAGHGhighgp2_FD_192422 | JGI IMG/M metagenome (GOLD analysis project Ga0247611, IMG submission 192422) | Sheep rumen microbial communities from Palmerston North, Manawatu-Wanganui, New Zealand - 1770 DNA GHGhigh gp2 | ecosystem: Host-associated > Mammals > Digestive system > Stomach > Rumen...
TTTGTTGACTTTCTCACCCTTTAGCATCCTAAATTCCCCGATCCTCATCAGGTCAAACGCTGGTCAAACGTCTTAAAGGCTAAATTACTTGTTGGGTAATGTCTATGTAGAATAAGATAATGTTTGTTATTTAAAAGCATAATAAAAGAGCCCGGCATATAACCGGGCCCTTAATTGTTGCATTATGCTCTACCGAGGATCTCTGTAGGAATGAGATATTTGTTAGAAGTACTGCCGGAGTTAAATGCAGTCCATGCCTTAGCATCAGCAAATGTAATAGTAGTAGCGTTAGTATAGACAAGGTTTCTGGTAGCGATTCTGAGATCTCCGGTCTGCTCAAATACATGAGAGAGATTATAGCTATAATCTGTAGCAGCCTCAGGAGGGATAATGATCTGCTCCTCTGCTTTATCGGCATCCTCATCAATGTACTTGATGATGATCTTAGAGTAGCTTGACATATCAGGAACAGTGACAGCCTGTGCTGCAAAAGATGCAGTAGGATTTGAATTAGTCCAGAGCGTTACATCTGAGGTTCCGCCTCCGCCCTGAGCTACTTCATCAATAGCATCCTGTACGTTGGTAGCGGTAAGACCTGATCCAGTATTATCATAAGATACCTGAGAAGCGCTAGGAGTTCCAATAGCTCCATTAACTTCATTAATAGCATTAACTATAGAGCTCTTATCGGTAGTAGTAAGATCTGCAAGAAGTCCTACCTTCAGCTCAAGCTGGTTAGTATGACCATCTGCGTTATTTGCTACAGTAAGAGCATTATTAGCAATGTTATTAGCTGTAGTAGCGGTAGTGTTGGCATTACCGGCTGTAGTGCTGGCATTATTAGCTACAGTTACTGCTGAGCTTGCATCAGCTACAGCATTATCTGCTTTAGCATCTACAGCAAGGATATCAGCGTTGATAGTTCCAACAGCGGTATCAATAGCACCAAAAGCACCATTAACATCACCGAGCCATGTAGGCTTGTCTGTTCCGATAAACTGAGGAAGGCTCAGATTAGCGGTAGAATTTGTGTGTCCCATAATATTTTACCTCCATTATTAAGGGTTCGGATCAGCATCATCCGTATAATCAAACTGAAAAGCGGTAAGATCTAATCCATCAATAGTATCACAATCCCTATCCCAAGTACCATCCCAAATAAGAGCAGTCCATGTTCTCGTACTTGCGAAAAGTGCGAGATCCTGAAGGATTGCACATATATCTTCTCTTATTCCGGTAAGAGGGTTAAGGCATTTCTGAGGAGGATAAAGTATAACATATCCATTTACATCAAGTTCTAAGGCCATTCTTTGAAGATCATCAAGCTCCTGAGCTGTAAGGCCTCTATTAGAATACTGTACAGCCGTGTAAGCAAAGTATCTAACAGCATCATAAACATCATAAATAACATATGCTATATTAGTCTTATATCCTTTAACAAGATTATATATCTCAGGAAGATTAATCTCAATATTATCTATGCGCTCATCAATTCTTACAAGCTGAGCAAGCATCTCAAATTTAAGCACATTGATCCGGGCGATATAATCAGCTTCAAGGTTTCTATCTGCTTGCTGGTATTCAAGCCTTAAGCCCATGATCTGCTGATCCCATGATCTTATTTCATTTTTCAGATCCTCAACAAGTGCAAGAGCATCATTAAGCTGATCTATGTAAGGCCTCATAGCTTCAGGAAGATACTCCTGTATAGCTCTCTGTATTTCAGCCTCCATTGTATCAAGAAGATTAGCAACTTCATTAGAAAGCGCCTGAAATTCCCTTGATATTTCATTAAAATCAGTTTTTATTTCTCCAAACTCATTAGAAAGCTTAGCAAGCTCTGAATCAAAGCTTTTAATTTTCTGAAGTACCCAATCAAGGTTAAGCTCATGAAAATCTGTATAAGGGTATTTATTAATGATCATTTTGTTTACCTCCCTCAGTAAACCGGTAAAACAAACTCAGTAAGAAAGAGATCTGTAATCTTTTCGTATATGTTCCAATATCCTATATCAAGCTCCTGAGTAAGCATCTGCTGAGAAGTTGTAACACCAATATTACCATGAATACGCCCGTCATGCTTAGCTCCCTCATGGCTCTCCCCGGAGCTTGAGGAGGAATCACTACCATATATTTCATTTTGATCCTTATTTGAAAAATCCGTAGCATCATAAGCACTTACTTTATTAGTGCTTGTGGTGTTTGTCGTGCCGGAAGTTGATCCTGAGGTTTGTCCGTTTCTTGTGTCCGTCCAGTCCTCTTTTCTATCATAATTCTCAAGCGGATTATATTCAATCTGTAGGGCTGTTATCCATCTTTCAAAAGTTGGTTGCCATTTCCTAGCCCATGCGCCGATAGAATACTTTAAAAAATCAAAATCAGGATATAATACTTCAAAATCTCCGGATCTTAATAGAATATTATCAACAAGGGTATCCTTATCAATATCTTCCGGAAGTGTAAGAAAGTCAAAAAGGGAAGTATCATAATTATACAAGCCCATTAGGGTTATCGTTGCGCTGGCCATCTTCTACCTCCTCCGGATCATATCTAAGCTCAAAATTAAGCTCAATATCAGGATATAAGCGCTTCACTCTTTCAGCGCTTGATTGTAAGCATTCAAGCCATATAGTAGATCTTGACTGTGCATCAAGCTGACGGCTTTTAGCTTCATCAGTTACCATTCTTTCCTTTTTCTCATATGGGATAGTAGGTATGCCAATCTCATTATCAAAATTGTTAAGAAGGGTCTGAAAATCTTTTAGCTGGTCTGTAGTCAGATAAGATTCTTTTAACGAGCTCTTGCGCTCCCATACCTGAAAAGGCTCTACCTTATCCGTTGGATCATTTAAGAGCTTCATATCATATATTACAGCGGGCTCACCTTCATTGATCTTATCAAGCATCTTTTTGAGTGCCTGACCGGCTACTTTATTTCTTGCACCAAGGATAAAAGCAAACTTGTTATTGATAAGGCTCATATTAATAGCATTATCAAGTGTGCTTAATTTTTCCGCATAGTATGAGATTATATCCCAAACTCCGAAAAAGTCCGGGGTAAGCTTTAAAAGCTCACATTCAGTACCAATCTTAAGCCTTAAAGATTCCTGAAGAGCGGGATTAGCTATAAGTGCATCAGTCGGCTGATAATAAAAATCATACCCGGAAAGAGTGCAAGGCTGAAAAGATAAACCATACTCAGGACTATTAAAAATGCAAACAAACCCGAAGCGGAAAAGACAATAATAAAAGAAGTCTTTTATTGTACCATCCCAGCCTTCAGGTAATTCCGATTTAATAACACTTGTTGCTCTTTGGAATAAAGCTCTTTCCCAAATTGCAAAAGTCCTATTATTATAGGATTTTACCGGGGATGGATTATAAGTACCCGCTCCAATATTTATTTGTTCATAATTGAAGGGTAAATAGTTCATAATCTACCTCTTTAGGTTGCCCGGCCATGCTCTTAACATAGCCGGGCTTGTAAGGAGTTATCCCATGTAGAAGAGAATTGTATTCTCAGTAGGATCTGAGATGGCATTTTTAGCAAAGGTGGCCCATGTATTTCTGTAGTGCTTTCTTGCTTCTACAGGAGTAGTATCTACACGATCCAACTGCATCTCAGCAAGAAGTGCATCAGTATCAAAAAGGAAACCAACAACATAATCAAGGGTTACGGCAGTTCCTTTGATCTGTGTGCCATAAGCGGGATCGGTAGGATCAGTCTCAATTATAGCCGGGGTAACATTGATCTTAGGTCTGTTAGCATCATCAAGATCAGTATAATCTGACTGCCAATAAGTAACGCCTTCATAGTTGTCCATAGAAAGATACTGAGGATTAAAGATCTCAGGAAGTACCATAGCCTCAGCTTTACGGAAAAGAGGGCTGTAAAGTACAAGCTTCTGACGATCCTTAGGGGTATGTCTGAGAATGTGATAAGTTTCACTGCCTACAGTCTTAGGTACTGACCAATGATACTTATTAGTACGCTCTGACATATAATCTGAGCATTCTTTAATGGTAGCGGTCATGAATGCAAGAAACTCTTTGAGGTAAGTGCTTCTAAGCTGAGCGCTGGTATAAGATGTACCATAGAAAGTATTGAAGGCGCTAGTAAGATTGATAACAGCACCGGGCATATCTGAGCTCATATCATAGGTCATGGCCATCCTATTAAGGAGGGTCATGCGATAAAAACCTTCCATGCTCTGCTCAATATCGTTAGCATGCTCCTGAAGATATCCGGTCATGAAGCGGGCAAATTCTGCATCATCACGAAGAGCCAGCTTTATCTGATCCTCATAATTAGTAATGCAATACTGCCAAACATTAGTACCTCCGAAATTCATTTCAAGGGGCATAGCGGGATGCTGTTCCCACTGTGATTTAGTAGAAGCACCACCATTATCTCCGGAAGTATAACCGGATGCAAGGTTAGTATAAAGATCTGTGTTATGAGATCCATCAGGAAGAGCATACCGAGAGTAAAAAGATACTTTTCTTGCTCTGTTGGAATACGCTCCAACCTCATTAGAAGATACGATCCTCATTTTTGCTGAATAAGGGCGGGATGCTACGATAAGGCGATTGATAACGATATTAAGAGCGTTAAATACATTCTCCATACCGGTAGCAAGGACAAGCTCACCGGCTGAAGTAAATGAAGATGAATCAACTACAGCGACTGCGCTCTGACCGGTAGCCTGTTTGAGAAGTGTGTTCATGATAACATGAGCATCTTTAGGGGTAAAAGTCCTAGCCATGATATTATTCCTCCTGTTAGTTTACATATAAGAGCCTATAAGCTCCATCAGATCCTTTTCAGAATCTACATTATTTTTACCGGAATTATCTCCGCTCCGGTTAAGCGCCTGAGCTTTCTTTAGATCTTCTTGAGATTTTTCATAAAGCTCTTTATAATCAATCTCTTCCTTAACAGGAGCATCAGCTTCTACTTCTTTCTCAGTTGGCTTTTCAGCCTCCGGGCTTGCTGGTTGTTCAATAGTAGAATCAGTAGCTCCCGGCTGTTCCTCAGGTTTAGCTGTTTCCTGTTCGGATAGAGCAATTATCTTATCAATATCTGCCTTTTTATATCCCGCTTTTGCAAGTGCGATATAATCCATAATGTTAGCGCCCATGATCATCTACCTCCATTTATTATGGCTCTAATTTATCTATAAGCTTCTGCAAGGCTATTGTATTATTATTTATAGCCTCGGTTACTTTGCCCATCTCTGCCTTATGATCTTCATCCTGTTTATTCATTTTCCAAAACATAGCACAAGCCACAACTATAGGAAAGCCTACAGTAGATATAGCTGTTAAAATAGTTTGGGAAATATCCATATTAAACCTCCATAGGGTAGGCGGGGTAGTTCCGGCTGATCAAGCCAGCACCTGAGAGAAGCTCTCTCTGATCTTGGGCATATCTACCCCGCATCTTGAATATAACATAACAAGAGTTATATATCAATAGTTATTCATAATAGAAACCACCATTAACATAAGCATTAACTACATTCTGCTCTTCACCATCTCCGGGAATGGGAATGGATGCATTAGAGCATTGTATATAACCGGCTAAATTGCCAAGTGTAGCATTAGCTTGATATGGCATACCTTGCTCAGCTCTAAAATCTTCAAGCTCTGTACTATTAATAGCTCCTAAAGATGGCACTCTTAAAAATACTTCTACTTGTATTTTATTATTATACTTAAGACCAAGAGGGCTACTATTAGCACCTATTACCATTGTTTTAGTGCTTAATGAGTTAAATATGCCTGTAAGACCTCTAAGAGCACCACCTACAGCTCCGGAAAAATTACCTGTGCCGGCCATTGCAACACCTCCGGCGGTTTCTAATATTCCTGAAGCAACTCCAACACCATCATATGAAGCGCTTGCTACAGGCACTTTAGCGCCAACATTTCCGGCAAATGATGCTATTTGGCTAGTTTCATTAGCACCGGCATCAGATAGATAATAAACAATATCACCGGTAAGAAAATCAAGTTGTATATCTACAGTTACACTAGCTAAAGCACTATCTTTTACAAGGTCATAACTTAAAGGACAAACACCAACACCGGGAAGATAGATAATAGAAGTATAATATATTTCAGACTGTATATATGTTCCAGCATAGTCTAGAGGGTTTGGAAGTGATACATAGCATCTTTTTGACCATGTGCGCCCAAGTATCATATCAGCTGTAGAATTTAATAATTCAGATCCAATATATACCTGAGTATTAACAGAGCTGATCTGCGTTGTTACCCAGCCTTTAGAGAAGGGTAGCCACATACAAGATATAATAGCATTAGATACTCCGTTAAATTCATGCTCTACATTAGTAGCAAGGTTTTGATCATATACTTCAGCTACAATATTTTCCAATTCTGCCGGTGTACAAACATAATAAGCCGGAGCACCACCCATACAATTAGAAAACATGGAAGCAATAGCTAATATATAGCATCCCTGAGAAGTTACAACCCATCCAGGATCCTCTGTAGATTTTTTAGATCTTACAGCTGTAGTAGGGCAGTTTCTAGGATCGTTTTTATATATCCATGATACCGGAGCTGAAGAGGCATATTCTACAAAACCGGTATATCCCGCTATATTTGTTTTAAATGTTGCTAAATGGTCAAGTGTACAGATAATCTCTGATCTATGGCCGTCAAGGTTTCTAACATGAGCAAAATAATAGTTACCGAAAGCCTCTACATAATTAATATCAAAATTGAGGGTATTAAGTATAAAGCTAGGGCTTATAATGGTACAATCATCTTTAAGAGCTACAGTAACTACAGACCCTCCTGAGGATGGTCTTTTAGTTGAGTTTATTCTTTTTGTAAAGTTGCTATATACTGTTATCTGCATTCTATAGCCTCCCTGAGCTTCTGACGAGCTAGAGCATCATAATCCCCGAAGCCTCCAATATTACATATTAATCTAAACTCTCTAAGAGCTAACCTTGTTTCAGATCCAAAATATGCGGGCTCAATAGATGATAATTTTTTCTTACCCTTATACTTAAGTATATGGTCAAGGCATATCTGCAAGCGCTCAACTTGCATCCCTCTATCACCGGGTTTAAGCGGAGCATCGGGGATAATAAAATTATCAAGTGATTTTTTCCTCATAACACACCTAAATTCTGGTCAACTGCAAGGGCAACATAAGGAAGGCAACCCTCCATAAAAGGGCCCGGACAAGCCGTTTTGGCTAAATCTTTATGCATTACCATATTGACACCATTAGTACCATTTAAGCGATCATATTTACTACTAGCCCATATAAGCATTTTTATATTATTACGCTTGCATATATCAGTTACAAGAGCAATTAAAGAAGCCACGGCTTCAGCTGAAACAAACCAATTAGGAGCACCTGAAGAGTTAGCTACTTCTATAGTTATAGCTCTCATATCATACTTTTTACTGCTTGAAGTGCAAGGAGCATAAGCTTCTAATAAGCCCTGACATATATCTCCCTTATTTCCTATACAATAAGTAGCGGATGCTCTTCTTGATTTATTAGCAAATCTTTTACATTGTTCCTCAGCTGTAGGAGAAGGGTAGCAACCCATATGATGTATAATTAAAAGATCAGGTGTTTTAGGTCTTTTCCCATATGTTGTCGGGCTGCTAATAAGTTTGGATGCTAGAGGCGAATCGGGTTTTAATTCCGGCATAGGTGATACTCCATCATATTTAGTTAGATTATATTTATTTACTATAGCCATACAATTATTAACATAATTTTGGCTTGTAGCATAGCCACAGTCTTTTAATTTTTGAAGATAACTCTCCGGAGTAGTACATAGCTCTATGCCTTTATATCCTCCTGAAGATATGAACTGATAATAACCAAGTACACCATTATTCATATCCGGAAAGCTGTACCATTGAGTAGTTATAGTAATATAAGTACCATCCGGTAATTGCTCAGAGCTTGTATCTGTAAAATATCCATCATTACAGGTAACTCTTCCGGGCTTCATCTTAAGACCAAAATAATTATTATAATTTACAGCCTTGTTGGATCTTCCATAAGCTGATTCAAGGCAAGCCTGAGCTATTATAGCTGAAGCACATCCCCATTTACAGATATCTCTCCATCCGGTAACATAAACAGATATTTTATTTATAAAATCTTCATGATATCCCATGGATATAAAATAACATATATTATATAATATGGCAACAAAAAACCCGGTACGTATTATGCCGTATCGGGTTTCTTGTCTTGGAAAATCGGCAAGCGAGGTCGGCGCTTGCGTGTTTATTATAACATTGCTTCGATCTGATTTTCAATATCTTTCTTGAGATCATCAGAGATCTTAAAGAAAGCCTTATCATAATACTTACCATCAGATCCTTTTTCAGCGGGGAAGGATATCAGCTCATAGGGCTTACCATCTTTCTCACCCTCACGATAAAAACACCCATTAATCTTAACACCATTAACGAGCATATCAAAGCTGATAGTAACCTTACCATCCTTAGAAAAATCATGAACTCTAGTAACCTTTACATCATACTCCATCTCAGGAGCTTTTTCCTTGTTTATTGCCATAATTATTATCCTCCTTATAATCTGCTGGCTTAACTATATTATGCTTAGCACAAAATGCATCACATAACCGACCCTTATAGATACATTCTCTGCAAGATAATCCATTATTAACTCTGACTATACAAGTGCTTTTTAATTCCTTATAGCTCATCTGCTGAAATAAAGATCCCCTATTTTCTTATAGTCCTTAGCGAAGTTGTGATAGTGTCCGGATCTGAAATAATAAACATCCTCCGGAAGTATGCTATAGCAAGTGCCATAATAGCGTATAGCAGTTTTAACATCCAGCATCACAGCCTCATTATATTTATCAGCTATAACAAATTGATTTTTGGCATAAAGGATATCATGTATATTATCCGGATATTTATCCTCACGCATCAGTCTATTTAGAATTACACAAGTAACAGCTTCTCTAGTTTCTGAAGGCTGGCCTCCGGCTTCAGCATATACACAGCGGGCTATAAGATCTACATCCTCATTAGATAGAATCTTAAAATTCTTATTTCCTACAGTAAGCATCTGATCCTCCTGATACTCTATGTATTCAGATCCCATATAATCGAGATTGCCCGGATTAGATCCAATAGCAAGGGATGCTATAAGAGCATATATAAACATTATTTTAGATCCTCCACAATCTCATCAAGATCTGAATCATCCTCTATCGGATCACATAAAAACTCATGATCCTTTTCCAAAAGCTGATACATAGTATCCTTCATGAGCTGATAAAACTCATCAGCTCCCATAAGCTCAGCTAACTTCTTTTCGTAAACTCTATAAACTTCTCAATGGCTGAATCTGCATATCTTTGAAAGAATGCCACAAGATCATTAATACGATCAGTATCTGAAGTAGCTATATTGTACTCTTCACATACTCCGGTAAAGATGGCCGGTATCAAAGTAAGAAGTAGATCCTTAGCTTCTGTAGTTGTGATACCGGTGCTGGCGATTGCCAAAAGTAGATTTTGATAAAGTTTCTTTTCCATTAGTCCGACCTCCTGTAATGGTTTAATTGTTATGCTCCGGGATATGCACGTTTTATATCCCGGAGCTGTTCGGGGGAAATTCTGAAAAAACAGAATCTATATACTATATACTATATGTACATACTGTATATCAATATACAAATTGTACAAATATTTTAGCGAAGATTAAACACTTTATGATAATTAACTATAAGATCATAGCCGGTATATGTTTCAAATATCATATTGCCATTAATACATTCATTCCTTAGATCCAGCGCATAATCTATATAAAATCTCTTTTGATCATTTTCAAGGGATAGATCATATATATTATTGCTATTATGTTTACTTGAATTTAAAGCATACTTTCCATCCCGCATCCAAACATAATAGGCTTTATGCTTATAAATAAAAGAGCATACAGGCTTAAACCCTTTTAGCTGGCCTGTTTTTACTGAGGTAAAATCATTGTAAGCAAATTCATTCTCAAAGGCCATCCTACCCCATTCAGTAGAGCCCATGGCCTTATATATTTGAGATTGCTTTTCCTTAGCTTCAAACTCTTCAGATGATTTTAATATATGGATCATGATGCCACGCCGAGCATTATAATTGTACTCATCTCCGTAACTATTCATAGTAGCCATGGTATCTACAATCTCTAATATATTGCTTACCGGGTTAGATATATTAACAGCATTAGCAAGGCATATAAGCTTTAAAGCGGGCTTTCCTCTATGCTCCCTATCTCTGCATATAGTCTTATAAAGATCCATGAGCTGATCACCTTCTTTACGGCTTACCTTTTCCCATGCTCTAGGGATAAACTCATCAAATATAAGCCAATCAGAATCTGACATATCAAAACCGGCAAACTTACTAACGCTGTTAAGGCTGATAAGAGTGCCTAAAGGATCTCCTGTTGGAACTTCCTCACCATTATCATCCAGAGCACATTCCCAAAAACCACCTAATCCCTCCGCTATAGAGAATGCTTTTACATTACTTTTTATATCTCTATTGATACTCTTAAAGGGGCTGAGATCCATCCCATACTTATTACGCTTATTGCCGATAGATCCCGATCCGGAACATAGAAGCATCACATCTTTATTAGTACGCTTAGCAAAACAAAATTTTCTTTTGTTAAGATAACAGCTCTTTAACGCTCCATAGGTTTTACCGGTATTACGCCCTCCGACAACTACATAACACCAAGCATCAGGATATTTTTTAATATCATCTTCTATATTATAGTAGTAGCTCATTTTACCTCGCTTTCTGCCTTGCCTATGTTGTTAAGAATCTCAAGCAGCTTTAAGTGTTCTATGGTACACTTGGTTTCTCCGGTATACGGATTATCGGTCAAACATATTTCCTCTGCTATCTCTGCCTTTACATCATCAAGTGGAGTGCCGTTGGCTAAAACTTCCAAAGGTATCTGAATCACATCTTCATGTTTAGCATCAATAATTCGTGATGCTCTATAAACTTCTTCGGGAATATCAATTATCAGTTTCATTCCTTATCCTCGCTTTCTGCCTTGCCTATGTTGTCAAGAATCTGCAATACTTCGTTGCACTTGTACATTGGGCAATTATTAGTCGAAAAATAATCATTATCGTAATATCTGTCTAAGTCCTCTATCTCTGCCTTTACATCATCAAGTGGAGTGCCGTTAGCAATTATTTTAAATGGTATGTAATCGGTTAGATTATGTTCCACATCATGCTTTATACTTTCGTAGTAGTTTTTAGGTACTTCAATAATAAGTTTTACTGCCTCTCTCATGCTAATCATCCTCCTCAAATACTTGTATTAATACTTCCTCCTGATAATCAGGATCAGTCCACTCTTGCATACGTTTAGCATTATTAAATATATCATCCAATAGATAATCGCAAGGGCTAAGATCTATGCTATCACCTATTAAATTTCCATGAGAATCTTCATGAATCTCATTATAAAAATGCGTGTGCTGGGTCTTTCCTGTAGTCTCACCATCAAATATAAACCCCGGACGGAAATTATTTATATCATCCGCAAGGCATTTAGCTCCGCCTTTTTTCGGAACACCGGCCACAGTCAGCTTAAGTTTACCTCTATCGGCTTCTTTATTTCTTGGATCATCAGAATAACGGCAACAATATCTTTTCGCCCCGGCAACTTTCACTTCCGAATATGCACCATCAAACTCAGCAACACCTGGATAGTATAATTTTCCATTGTACTCTATAGGCTCATATCCTCTATCAATAAGCTTATCTCTTTGCTTCTGATTATAAGCTTCAAGCTTTTCATCATCCCATTTAGTAGCATAAATACTATCTGTATCGCTATAGAGCCATATTCCATCCGGAGCTATACAAGTTGAAAGCTCAAAAAGATCATGCTGAGCCATGGCGGTTATCCAGCATCCCCAGTCATAAGGAAGTATACTGTTAAAATTCTTAACATATTTTTCATACTCCTTCTCAGGATCAAAAGCCTCATCCTCTTTATATTCACCGGTAACATAATCCTCATTAATTGTTACCTTCACAGGCTTCTGTACAGACATACCAAAACACGCATTAAGCATAGCTTTCTTAAGAGCATATAATACAGGATCTCCTCCTTTAAGCTGGGTCTTATCTCTAAAAAGCTCATAAACAAAATCAGTAAACCAGCGGGGAAGATAATCCTTTAAAGCGTATTGTAAATTAGTTATCCAACATACATCATAATCATATATCTCATTAAATAATTTAAGATCATACTCAGTCCACCATATAGAAATATAATCAGCGGAAATAATACGGCCATTATCAAATACAGGATTTTCTTTATGAATGCACTTATAAGCTTGTACCATAGGCATAGGATATTTTTTATCTTTAAGCCTTATATTTTTAGCTGAAAAAAGAAACTTCATAGCATACTTATCAGACATTTCTAATACTTTATCTATTGAAATCTCTTTTTCATATTTAGCAAAGCGCTCAGCCGGGAACTTCTCTAAAAGGATCTTAGCCGGATATTCTGAAGCAAAATCTCTACACTCTCCGGAATAAACCCAATTTATTATATACCTGTTTCCATGGGTATAGCCTCCATGAAAAAGCATCTCAGAAATCATCTGAGACTCCCAATCAGGAACAACTGAAGTAAAATACTGCCTTGCGTGATTTTTCTTACCACGCTTGCGGGTTTCATTTCTTACAATACCGGTATTTGTATATGGTATGGAATATATCCTATTATTTAAAGCTTTCATGGTAGCATCAATACACTCTACACCGGCAAGGGTATCATGCTCTATATATTCAAGCTCCTCAGGAGTAAAATGAGATCTCTTTTGATGTCTGATCTTATTATAATCCCATTTACCAACAGCTTTCTTATGCTCTACATCAAGATCCTCAGCCCATTTTTCAAGTTTACGCTGAGCAAGTATTAGAGAATCTTTTATAATAAGTCCGTTTTTAAACTCAATATAAACAGGATAATAAGGTTTGATATTAAGCTGGCCTTTAGGAGTACCAAACTCGGCCATAATAAAGCGCCTTAAGAAAGTCCAATCATAACCTAAATTATGAAAATATAAAACAGTCTTTTCACCTTCAAGCTCATCTAATATAAATCTTACACACTCCGCAAAATCATTAGGCTTCTTGCCCCATAAGGTTACTATATTATACTCATATGCTCTAATGGATATAGTCCATGCGCATACATGATTTTCACAGATATCTTTTTTATTTTTTGGAAGATGATCCTTAGAAGTTTCTGTATCTCCCATAATGATCACATCATTATAGGTAATAGTATCTTCTCTTTTGGATGCTCTTTTAACAGTCCGGATCTGTTTTAAAATGGAATAATCCCATTCAAGATAAAAGCTCATAGTATAAGGACAAGAAGCTATAAGCCTTGCCTGAGCTTCCTTATAGATTTTTGTATGTGCCATATAAGCCGACCTCTTATATTTATTTAGATATTTTTGAGATAATTGTACATCTCAGTTACTGAAGTTTTGGATCTTAAAAGTGTTCTTATGGCCTCATCAGCAAATGGATCACCGGAAAACTCCGGAACATATTTACGCTTGCGGGCTTCTGACTGCATCATCTTTAAAGCATCCTCATCAGTAGCATTATCCTGAATGTATCCGATAGCCTTAAGTATAGTCTTTGAGCTAAAGCCCTTAGCTTCTAATTTTTTCATAAGACCATTACTAAATACCTTAGCAAGATCATCAACCTGAAAAGAAGTACCATACTTCCTATTAATGGTATCAGCTCTATTTTTATACGTTTCAGTGATCCCGCTTTTTGTGCTTGACTCAGATCCAAGGAAAGATTTTATATCGTTGATCTTAGCTCTCAGAGCATTAAGATTAGAAGGAGCTTTAGTATTAAACCGCTTAGCACCTTCTCCGCTCCATGTTTCAATATCTGACATAGCTCTCCTGTAAGCCCATTGTGTTGCATTTCCGTATCCCGGAACATCAGCAAGGCGCTCAAGTCTGACAAGACGCTGATCCGCAACTTTTGCTATGCGCCTATAATATGCCTCTATGCTCTCTCCGGGCTTCTGCTCATAAGAATATTTAGCCATCTATATCACTCTCTAATATAATCATAATCATAGTAGCAATTAAAAAACAAAATATT
>Ga0247611_10007075_pt1 | contig 14216 bp, 16 predicted proteins | sample 177DNAGHGhighgp2_FD_192422 | JGI IMG/M metagenome (GOLD analysis project Ga0247611, IMG submission 192422) | Sheep rumen microbial communities from Palmerston North, Manawatu-Wanganui, New Zealand - 1770 DNA GHGhigh gp2 | ecosystem: Host-associated > Mammals > Digestive system > Stomach > Rumen...
CGCCCATCCGGATCAATAAATTTAACAGGATTGTTGTTACAATAGGCATACGGAGATTGCCAACGGTATGCGTTAGCATTAATAGCCACGATAAACATGACTACTACTGTCAATGTTTTTTGAAGTATTCTCATATCGCTTTTCATGATTATTACATTTTGTTTTAAACTATCTATCTCTTCCTTGGTTTTATTCCACTTGCGACGTAATTTATCTGTTTCTTGAGTCCTGTGTGTATTCCTCAAGTCCTGAGAACACTGTGCAAGTTTACGGTCTAGCTCATCTGTTATAGAATCACGAAGTCCTCCATTATATCGAAGATGGTCCATCAATTGTGCTTCCAACGATTTCGCTTTGATTATAATACGCGAATTCAACAAGCAAGTGCAAATTTAGCTTATATTCTTCATAAAACACTCTTTTGGTGTTGAAAAATTAAGTTTTACTCTTGGTCTGTTGTTAATTTTCTCCATTATCTTTGTAATTTGTTGTTGACTTATGTGTTCAAACGTTGTTGATTTCGGTATATACTGCCTGATTAATCCATTGATATTCTCAACAGATCCTTTCTGCCACGAGGAGTATGGATCAGTAAAATAGACAGGAACTCCAATACTCTTGGTTATCTTCTCATGCGAAGCAAATTCAAGTCCATTGTCAGTAGTAATCAAGCTCGCCATTACCTTGTGCAAATGCTGGTTGCAAAGATGGCAATACTCCGAAAATACTTATATAATTATTCTTTTGATATTCATTGTGCATGCAAAGTACAAATTATTTAACAAACTACCAAACTTATAATCCTCGTTCAGCCCAGTCACCTCTATCAAGGTTACGATATCCAATGGCTTCGGCAATGTGCATACTCTCCACTTTCTCCGAGCCGGCAAGGTCGGCGATGGTGCGGGCCACTTTCAGAATGCGACTATAGGCACGTGCAGAAAGATTAAGCCGTTCCATAGCAGTCTGTAGGATATTCACGGTTTCAGCATCGAGCTCACAGTACTGGTGAATCATTCGGTCTGTCATCTGTGCATTGCAGTGTATCAGTTTAGAATCTTTGAAACGTTCAGTCTGAATGGCCCTTGCTTTCATGACGCGTTCTCGTATTTGTGCACTTGATTCTCCTGGCTCGGCTTTTGATAGGTCTTTAAATGGTATAGCCTGAATTTCACACTGTATATCGATACGGTCAAGTAGAGGACCACTAATCTTATTCATATACTTCTGTATCTGCCCAGGTGTACAGACACAGTGATGTGTAGGATCTCCGTAGTAACCACATGGACATGGATTCATGCTGGCTATAAACATAAAAGAACATGGATACTCTATTGAGTATTTAGAACGACTGATATTGATGATGCGGTCTTCTAATGGCTGTCGAAGAACCTCTAGTGTATGTTTATTAAATTCTGGAAGTTCATCGCAGAAGAGGACTCCATTGTGTGCAAGGCTGATTTCTCCAGGCATTGGATTAGAACCACCTCCAACTAATGCTACTTCAGATATTGTATGATGTGGAGAGCGGAATGGTCGTTGCGCGATGAGTGACGTTCCCTTGTTTAATTTTCCGGCAATAGAGTGTATTTGCGTGGTTTCTAGGCTTTCTGCTAATGTTAGTGGAGGGAGGATAGATGGTAGACGTTTCGCCATCATAGATTTTCCGCTTCCAGGAGGACCAATCATGATAAGATTATGTCCGCCTGCAGCAGCTACTTCTAGTGCTCTTTTTACATTTTCTTGTCCTCGAACATCAGCGTAGTCGAAATCATAATTAGATTGATTTTTGTAAAATTCTTTTCGAGTATCTACAATAGTAGGCTTAAAATCCTGTTTATCGCTCAAAAACTGTATTACGTCAAACAGATTTTTCATGCCGTATACTTCCAACTTGTTAACGACTGCAGCTTCTCTTACATTGTCTTCAGGAACAATTAGGCCCTTGAAATGTTCTGCTCTAGCTCTTATGGCTATAGGTAATGCACCCTTAACGGGTTGTAAGGTACCATCAAGACTAAGTTCACCAACAAGCATAAATTCATGTAGATGATTGCTAGGGATATTTTCATTTGCAGCCAATATTCCAATAGCTAATGGCAAATCAAATCCACTACCTTCTTTTTTGAGGTCGGCTGGTGCCATGTTTACGGTTATATCAGCTATTGGGAAATGGTAGCCACTATATTGCATAGCTGCTGATATTCTATCTTTGCTTTCTCTTACAGCAGTATCGCCTAGTCCGGTTAGGTGGTACATTACACCTCTGTTGAGGCTAACTTCTACAGTTACTGTAGTAACGTTTAAACCATTTACTGCAGCACAATATGTTTTAACTAACACTTTTGGTAATTTTCTGTTTAAGTAAATATAATGGTATAGGGGTGGATTATTAAGTGTAGTAAGAAATTATGGAAAAATCTTATTTAGTCTATCTCTAAGGTCTTGAGACTTTAAATCACGAGCTATGATTTTACCATCTTTGAGTAGGAGGTTTCCTGGTAAAGATGTTAGTCCTAATGTTTTGATGGTTTTGCCATCAAACATATCTTGGTCACAAATATTAGGCCAATTAATAGAGTCTCTTTTCATGGTTTGCTGGCAATCTTTTTTGCTGGCATCCACGCATATGCTCATTAATTTTAGTTTTCCCTGTGATTTTTGCTGTATACTCTTTAAGAAGCGTTGAAGATTTTGACTTTCGAAATCAGAAGATGTCCAAACATTGATGACTGCATAAGGTGCTGAGCTCAAAGTACTACTAGCAAACATTTTTCCCTCAGTGTCGTAGGCTGTAAAGTGGGGAAGGTTAGCTTGCTCCTTGGCATTCTTTAATTGTTGAAGACTTATGGTCATTCTCTTTATATATCCATTTTTAGGTTGAGCAGCTTCCATCTGTTTAAGCAATTCGGCAGCCTTGGTATAATCAGGATATGACTTGTCAAGGAAGTATGTTCGCACAAGATAAGTGCTGACAATTGATTCTGGATGATCCTTGATAAATATTTCAGCTTTTTTTATCATTTCAGGAGGTGATACATTGAGAATCATCTCTCTGAAGTGGTTCATTAGTTCATTAGCTTCTGAACCTTCAACCTTTAATTCTTTTAAATGTGAAGCATCAGCTTTGATAGTTACACTTGTACCAGGTTCAGCAAAAATAGGTTGTTGGGAGAAATTTGGGAATATGATAACCAATGTTCCTTCGTTATGGCAAGGTATTTCATAATCAATCTCTCCACCAGAAATCTGAATGGTATCAATGCCTGAAATAACACCATCTGGGCTGTAAATATAAAATTCAGCCTGATTCATGTGAAGAAATTTTCCACTAATTTTAAAACGGTCACTTTTTATCCCGCAAGAACAAAGAAATAGAGAAAAAAAGGTAAGTAATAAAAAGGTAATCTTTTTCATAAAATAAAATATTCTTTAGGAAAAAGATTGTGCCGCGAGCGGGACTCGAACCCGCACAGCCATTACTGGCCAAGGGATTTTAAGTCCCTCGTGTCTACCAATTCCACCATTGCGGCTCCATCTTTTAAGGAATTTGAGCGGAAAACGAGACTCGAACTCGCGACCCCAACCTTGGCAAGGTTGTGCTCTACCAACTGAGCTATTTCCGCAAATTTGCGATTGCAAAGGTATGATTATTTATTCAATCTACCAAATGAATTTACAAATTTTAATATTTAGTTGATAACAAGTGTACCATTTGGTCCTGATGTGCTAGCTCTATATTGTATCATAGCTTTGCCTCCTTCGCCACTGGCGACGAGTCCCGTGCTAAGATCGTAATAGCGTTTGCAGTTGCTGCAATAGGTTTGTCCGTTGCTATTTACGGTAAGATTTTTGTATTTACTCTCGTTATAGCAGTTAGGGCAAAGAAGGTCATAGGCTTTAAATTGATTGTCCAAAATACCAAAACCAACAATGACTCCATTGTTTTTGCCAAAAATATAGCCTCTCTGTTGATCTTGATACGTAAAAGCTACATCATCTGTACCGCCTTGATTACTTTCGATATGAAAGTAAGGTTTACCATTAATGCTCTTCTTGCTGAAAGTAACAAAAACATTTGAACTGATAGTCATAGCCGCTGCAACTTTGGAATTATTGTTTGTACTGTTATCGAATATCAAATAACAAGAGTTGTCATACTGGTTGTCTGCACAACTGGCAGACAACAGTACAACCCCTATTCCAATTAATAGTTTGCAAATCTTATGGACGTGTAAAAAGTGCATTCTGTGATTATTTAATCAGTTCTTTTTCGGCTTTCTCTACTTTGTCAAAGTGGAAACCTGCAATGTTTTCATCCATCAGTGCTTGTATCTGCTCATTGCAAAGGTTGCCAATTGAGCCTTCGTGAGTATGATGAATGTTTTTGTTAGCCTTAAATGTTCCTGCTTCTATTTCTAGGCCTACTTTCTTGTAAGCGTCACGAAATGGAACTCCTGATGCAGCAAGGTTATTCACTTCCTCTACTGAGAACATAGGATCATACATCGGATTGTCAAGAATATGCTTATTTACTTCTATCTTATTGATAATGTAGGCGGCCATCTGAAGACAATCTTTTAGTTCATCGAATGCTGGCAGGAATACTTCTTTAATAATCTGAAGATCACGGAAATAGCCAACGGGTAAATTATTCATGATAAGCATTACCTGTTGTGGTAAACTCTGAATTTTATTGCTCTTGGCACGGATTAGTTCGAATACATCAGGATTCTTTTTGTGAGGCATGATGCTCGAACCGGTGGTGCATTCTTTTGGCAGCTTAACAAAACTGAAATTTTGGCTGTTGAACATGCATGCGTCAAAAGCCATTTTGGCTAATGTTCCTGCTACTGATGCTAATGCAAATGCAACATTACGTTCCATCTTACCTCGGCCCATCTGCGCATATACCACGTTGTAGTCCATAGAGTCAAAGCCCAATAGTTTGGTGGTAAGTGTACGGTTCAATGGAAAACTGCTACCATAACCTGCTGCACTTCCCAAAGGATTACGGTTAGTAATCTTGTAAGCTGCTTGAAGGAAGGTTACATCGTCTGCTAAACTTTCTGCATAAGCACCGAACCAAAGACCAAAGCTGCTAGGCATTGCAATCTGTAAATGGGTATAACCAGGCATCAGTATATCTTTGTACTGATTGCTCTTCTGAATAAGTTCGTCAAACAGAATTTTGACAGCTTCAACGATGTCTTTCAATTCTTGTCGAGTAAAGAGTTTCAGATCAACAAGTACTTGATCGTTGCGAGATCTTCCGCTGTGTATCTTTTTGCCGATATCACCCAGTTTATTAGTAAGCATAACCTCTACTTGTGAGTGTACATCCTCAATACCGTCTTCGATTACAAATTCGCCTCGTTCGCAAATAGCATAAATATTTTTCAACTCTTTTAACAGGACGTTGAGTTCCTCTTTTTTGAGTAATCCTATGGTTTCAAGCATGGTAATATGTGCCATAGAGCCCATGACATCATATTTTGCTAAATAAAGGTCCATTTCACGATCTCGACCGACTGTGAATCGTTCGATCTCTTTGTTGACTTCAAAATTTTTCTCCCAAAGTTTGTTTGCCATAATTTTGTAAATTTAGAGTCTTCTCGTCTAGTTATCGTTGAATCCGTATTGTTAATCTTCATAAGGTATTATAGCCATAACGTCTGCTATCTTTTCGATGCTTTCTTGTAAAGGCTTTTGTACCATACCCTTAATGAATGGGTTTAAGTCGGCCTTGATGGTCAACTTCAGTTTGCATGAAGTTTCTGTTACCGGTAAAATCTGAATCCAGAAATTAAAAGGAACAGGACTGTTTTCTGTTTCAAACTTAACCATCTTTGGTTCCTCACGATTGATGATTCGCAGTTTGATATCGCCCACCATTGGAGCTTTGATCGAGATAGAGTCTGTGTCAAAAGTCAAATCTTCTATCTTATCTGCAGGGATCTTGTCTTTTATTTTACCGATATTATTCATATCGCTAAGTGTACGATAAACAGATTCCTGTTTGTGAGGAATCTGTTTAATAGAACTTTCAAATGTACTGCTCATGTTTGTCTTTTTGCGTATATTATTTTCTCCAATTAGCTGGATCTTTGCGCCATTCGTGAAGAACTTCTACATCTTCGTTAGAGATATAGCCTGTTTCTACAGCTTCTTCTACTACATGTTCATAGTCTGTCAAAGTGACGAGCTTAACGTTTGCATCCTCGAAAGCCTTTTTGGCTACAGGGAAACCGTATGTGTATGAAGCTACCATACCTATAACTTCACAACCATTCTTGCGGATAGCGTCAACAGCCTTCAAAGAAGAGCCACCTGTAGAGATTAAGTCTTCAATGACAACAACCTTGCTACCAGGTTTCAGTTCGCCTTCAATCAGATTTTCCAATCCGTGATCTTTTGGTTTACTTCTTACATAAACGAAAGGCAAGCAGAGCTCGTCTGCAACCAACTGACCTTGAGCGATAGCACCTGTTGCAACACCAGCTACAGCATCAGCTTCTGGGAAGTGCTCCAAAACAGCGTGAGTAAGTTCTAACTTGACATAGCTGCGTAGATCAGGATAAGACAAAGTCTTACGGTTATCACAGTAGAAAGGAGATTTCCAGCCAGAGGCCCATGTAAAAGGGTTGTTTGGCTGCAACTTAATAGCTTTAATCTTTAATAACTTAGATGCAAAAACTTTTTTTAGCTTATCCATAATATTTATTGGCCTTTTATATGATAATATGTTATTATTAGTGCAAAGTTACAATGATTTTGTTTCTTAATCGTAGCTGTATTGTTAAAAGTAATTAACATTTTAATAAAAAGGTCCTAGCCTTTGGAATATCCAAGGGTAAGTATACTGATTTTTACATTTCCTGCTTTGGCAATTTCTTTTCCACATGATACCATGGTTGCTCCGGTTGTGCAGATGTCATCGATAAGAAGTATGTGTTTGCCTCGTACTTTTTCAGGATGCGTCAGTTTGAACAGACCTCGTACATTTTCTTCACGTCCCCATCTGCCTTTATGTGTCTGGCTACTCTTAAATTTGGTACGTTTTACGATATGTTCTTCCACTCTAATGCCTGTTACTTCCTGTATGCCTTTAGCTATTTCGTTACTCTGATTATATCCTCGTTTCAGTTTGCGGCTCCAGGATAAGGGTACAGGTATAATACAGTCAATATCATCAAAGAAGTGATTTTTGCTAAATTCGAGTGCTGTCATAATTCCCATATGATATCCGATAGTGGGGTGATTATCATATTTAAGATTGTATATGATTTGACTAGCAGGTGCATGTCCTTGGTAGTAGAATAAGGCTGCTGCACGTTCTATTGGTATTTTTGCCCAAAATAGTTTCGCCATTTCGTTTTCATATGGGTCTTGCCAATAATAGGTCCGAGGAAGGTGAATATTGCAGCTGGTGCAGATGATATGCTCACTGGTATGTAGCCTTCGACCACAGATATAGCAAGTTCGTGGGGCGATAAGATCGAATATGCATTCTAAGATACTTGCCATATTGTAATTTTAAAAATCGTTGTCTGGTATATCATCGATATGATCTAGGCATTTTTTGATAAGATCCATGGAAAAACCTCTTCCCATAGCAAATTTGATGAGCTTTATATTTAATTCATAGTCATTTTTGGCTTTGATAGACTTACGCTTACTCTGTAGTATAGGGCGTAAAACATTGAGATATAACTTGTTGTCGATTTCTTCAAAGATGGGGTCGGATATATCTTTGGAAATATGTTTTAGGTATAATGCTTGTTCTACCTTTTTTCGTCCCCATTTGTTATATTTTATTTTATCATTGATAAAAAACCGAGCAAAGCGACTATCATCTACATATTTCTCTCGAATAAGATATTCCATATTTCTAGCGATAGCATCTTCTTCTAGCTCCCATTTCTTCATTTTTTCCAGCATTTCCTGAGAACAGTGTTCTGATTGTGAGCAAAGTTTTGTCAGTTTGAATAGAGCTTGTTGTTCTGATATTGGTTTCATTCTTTTATTGACTTGGTAAAACGATATTTGCCAAATTGGTCTTGAATCAATTCGTTTTGTTGTAATCCTTCTTGCTGGAGCATACGAAGCATGGCGTCTGCGCAGAGGGGATTTATTTCAAAGAGTAATATGCCTTTCGGCTTCAATGCACGTACAGAGTATCGTGCTATGGCTGTATAAAATTTCAGAGGATCTTGATCTGGTACAAATAGGGCTAATTCTGGTTCGTAATCCAGAACATTCTTTTCCATATTTTGTCGCTCTTTGTCCATTATGTATGGTGGATTGCTCAGAATGACATCCCAACAGGATTGATGGTCAGGTGCATTGAGAGCATCTTGCAAATGAAAATCTACGGTGGCATTCAAGCGTTGGGCATTGTCTTTTGCGATTTGCAATGCTTTTGGGGATATATCCCAGGCTGATACTTCTGCCTGTGTATGCTCAAGAGAAGCTGTAATGGCAATGCATCCGGAACCAGTACCGATGTCGAGAATAGTCTGTTTTTGATTGACTTTAGGGATATAATCTAATAATTCTGCTGTCTCTGGACGGGGAATCAGAACACCTGGCTCAACATGGAATGTTCTGCCATAGAAATCGGCACTTCCAAGAACATATTGTACGGGTTCTCCTTTTTCGATTCGTTGTATATTTTTCTCTAGTTCATTCTCTTCTTCTGAAGATAATTCACTAACTTTGCCGATAACAATGTCGGTCATAGACATATTAAAAAGACGCTCAAGTACCAAACGGGTGATGGCACGTGCTTCGCCTGCTTCATATAGGGGAGTAAATCTTTGCCAAATTTGTTGATAAGTCATGATATAAAACCAGGGTTTCTTAATTTTGCCCTTCGTGCAAAAATAATAAAAATAAGCGTATGAACCAAAAATCGATAGACGAAAAATATATGCGCCGTTGTATAGCAATTGCTCGTAACGGTCTGAATTCTGCCAAACCAAATCCTTCGGTAGGTGCTGTAATCGTTTCTGCAGATAATCGAATAATAGGAGAGGGCTATACTTCTTCTTATGGTGGTCCTCATGCTGAGGTAAATGCATTTGCTTCGGTTAAACCAGAAGATGAACATCTTTTAGCCGATGCTACACTCTATGTCAGTTTGGAGCCATGTTCACATTATGGAAAGACACCTCCTTGCGCTGATTTAGTAGTTCGAAAAGGTGTAAAGCGATGTGTTTGTGGTTGTATAGACCCTTTCTCTGAGGTGCAGGGACGGGGTATTAAGAAGTTGAGAGATGCTGGTATTGATGTTACTGTGGGAGTCCTTGAAAAGGAATGTAAGGCTTCGAATAAGCGCTTCTTTACATTTAACATGTTGCATCGTCCTTATATTATATTGAAATGGGCGCAGACGATTAATGGTTTTATGGGAGGGAAAGATAGATTGCATATTTCTACACCTTTTACCCAAATGCTTGTGCATCAGCTTCGTGCAGAGTGTGATGCTATTCTTATCGGGAGAGGAACTCTTGAGAGTGATCATCCGCAATTGAATGTACGTGACTGGTATGGTCCTTCACCAGAACGGATAGTATTAAGTCATAATACAGATGGTATACCTGAAGGTTTTCTTGCATTTACAGACATCGATTCTGTACTTACTCATCTTTATCAAGAGAAAAAACAAAGTTTAATAGTTGAAGGGGGGGCACAGATTCTTCAAGCTTTCATAGAAGCCGGGCTTTGGGATGAAATTCGTATAGAAACGTCTCCATTTACAATTACTGAAGGTATTAAATCTCCAATTCTTCCTTATTCGGCTCAGCTTGTGCGACAAAAAATGTATGATGGAAATCGTATCAGTTGGTATGAACACTTGTAATTCATATATCAAAAAAGAGTAAGTAGAATCTAAATACTACTTACTCTTTTTTTATTTTCTACCAAAGTCGGCTGGAATTTCTCCCCATTTTGTTGTTTCCCATTTTAAAATAGGTACTGTAACAGCATGTGTTTTCAGCCAGTTTTCAGCTCTTTCTATAATATTATAGAGCTGGGCTGTCTGAGCATTCCGTTCCATTTTGGTTTTGCATTTTTTCTTATTGACCCACAAGATGGCATTGTAGCTGTCAGAATAGATTACTTTATCCTTGATGCCTTTTTGCTCCATGAGGGCTAAGGCATGTACAATGGCTAGAAACTCTCCAATGTTATTGGTGCCATGAGTCGGACCAAAATGGAATACCCGAGCACCTGTTGTCAGGTCGATAGCTTGATATTCCATGGGACCAGGGTTGCCACTGCAAGCGGCATCTACTGCCCAGGCATTGGCTTTAACCTCATTAGGAATAGGTAATACCGTATCTTGTCGCCAGTCTGGTGGATTAATCAGTTTGTCGTTTGCCATTTATAATGTCTGATTACATTCTCTCTGGAACTTGAATTCCAAGGAGTTCCATACCATTTTTGATAATCTTTGCTACGTTTTCAGCGATGACCAGACGGGTTACTCTTTCTTCCTCAGTATCAGCCTTCAGAATACTGTAGTCATGATAGAACTGGTTGAAGTCTTTTGTCAGTTCGTAGCAGTAGTTAGCAATACCACTTGGAGAGTAGTTTGTGCCAGCTTCAGCAACAGCAGCAGAGAAGTCGTTCATCTTTTGGATTAACTCAATCTCTTTTTCATTCAGAGGAGCATTATCACTTAGAGATGCAGGTATATTGATATTTTGCTCTTTAGCATTACGCATGATACTGCGAATACGGGCGTAGGTGTACTGAATGAATGGACCTGTATTACCATTAAAATCGATACTCTCTTCAGGGTTGAATAGCATATTCTTTCGAGCATCAACTTTGAGAATGAAGTATTTTAGAGCACCCATACCAACGATACGAGCTATTTCATTCTTTTCTTCCTCTGTCATATCTTTAAACTTGCCCAATTCGTCAGATGTCTCACGAGCGTCTTTCACCATTTCTGCTATCAGATCGTCGGCATCAACAACAGTTCCCTCACGGCTCTTCATTTTACCGTTTGGCAATTCTACCATACCATAAGAGAAATGTACCAAGTCTTTACCCCACTTGAAGCCTAGACGGTCGAGGAGAATAGAGAGTACCTGGAAGTGATAATTCTGCTCATTACCAACTACGTAGATCATCTTGTCGATAGGGAAGTCTGAAAAACGCATATCGGCAGTACCGATATCCTGAGTCATATATACAGAAGTACCATCAGAGCGAAGCAACAATTTCTCGTCAAGACCATCCTTAGTAAGGTCTGCCCAAACGCTGTTATCATCACGACGATAGAAAAGGCCTTTTTCCAACCCTTCTTCTACTTTTTTCTTGCCTTCGAGGTATGTATTTGATTCATAATAAATTTTATCGAAGCTTACACCAAGAGCTTTATAGGTCTCGTCAAAACCTGCATAGACCCAAGAATTCATTTTAGCCCAAAGTTGGCGAATTTCTGGATCATTATTTTCCCATTTTACAAGCATATCGTGAGCTTCCTTGATAAGTGGAGCTTCTTGCTCTGCTTTTTTCTTAGCTTCTTCTTCACCCATACCTTCGGCTGTATATTGAGCTACAAGCTCTTTTACTTCCTCTCTGTAATGTTTGTCGAAGGCTACATAGAAGTCGCCAATGAGGTGGTCACCCTTTTTACCTGCTTTTTCTGGAGTTATATTATTTCCCCATTTTAACCAAGCTAACATACTCTTGCAGATATGGATACCTCTGTCATTTACAATATTAGTTTTAACTACCTTGTTACCATTAGCTTCCATAATCTGAGCTAGAGACCAACCTAAAAGATTGTTACGTACGTGGCCTAGGTGGAGAGGTTTGTTGGTGTTAGGAGAAGAATACTCAATCATCACGAGAGGACTATTCTCTGTAACGGGTTTTTCGCCGAATTTAGGATTAGCATTGATTTCATTCAGCAATTCTACCCAAGCGGCAGGTGCGATAGAAAGGTTAAGGAATCCCTTAACAACGTTAAACTTTGCGATAGCTTTGCAATTAGCTTGTAAGTATTCACCGAGTTCTTGAGCTGTGTCCTCTGGTTTTTTCTTGGAAATCTTCAAGAATGGGAACACTACCAAGGTTAAGTTACCTTCAAAGTTACTGCGAGTCTTTTGCAGCTGTACCATATTTTCTGGTACTTCCTGTCTGTATAGTTCTTTTACTGCCGCAAGGACAGCATTACTGATTTGATTTTCAATCTTCATACCGGTATAATAATATAAATTCGAATTTTGCTGCAAAACTACATAAAAAAAATGAGATATTTGGGGCTATGTCTGATTATTTGCTCTATTTGACTGTATCGAGTGCATAAATAACAAAATGCTTTGTGATTAGTCTCGATCTACAGGTCGTCCCTTAAAATAGGTATGGATACCATCTGTAGCATAGCCGTCACCTTTGTAAATGAACTGATTACCACCCCAAGCGTCAGAAATAATTTTGCCATTATAATAAGCGTGATTTTTGTCTCGGGCATATCCTCCTCCTAAATCTTCTGTTCCTATAGGGTTTAATTTGGATTCTAACTTTCTTTTCTTTTTGTTGATAGATTTTTGGCTCTTGGTTGTAGATAATAATATTTTTTGCATATAATTAGCTACTAAATGAGCAACTTCTTGTTCATGTTTTGAAAATCCATGATCCATTAAGTCCATCAGGTGAAACTCGCTGTTTTTGATGATATAGCTGAAGCGTTGCCCATAAGTGTAAGGTACTATTTTATCCTTGTTTCCGTGAATAATGCAAGCTGGGCCTTGATAATTTATGGTGGTTTCGTAAATAGGCAGATTAAACGCTGTGCGGATATAGTTGGCACCTAATTTCTTACCATTAAATAATTTTACACCGTTAGGAGCATTAAACGGGTCGTACATGGCCCCCATTGTATTTCCTCTGATGCAGTCATCACGTAACACTGCCGCTGGAGCCAAAAGGGCTATAGCAGATATTTTTTCATGAGTTAGCTGGCCGCTGAGCATGGCTGTTACAACTCCTCCTTGGGAGTGCCCTACAATTCCAATAATTTTAATAAATGGTAGTGCTTTTACATAGTAATATACCTGTAAGGCATCTTTTATTTCGTTGGGTACAGTCATGTCTTCAAATTCCCCTTCGCTATTGCCGTGGCCATTAAAATCGAATCGAATACTAGCAATGCCTCTTGCCTCTAGACTATCTGCAACATTTCTAAGTAAAAATTCATTTTTGTTGCCCATAAATCCATGACAAATAATCACCATAGGTATCTTTTGCTCATTTGTAGTCATAGGCTTTTGAATAATGGCATCAAGTAAACCATGGTCTCCTTGAATCTTGACAACTTCAGAAATAGCAAACACATGAAGTGTGCAGAAAAATAAGAAAGTGGATAGTAAAAAATATTTCTTCATAAGTCGAATTTTATAGGTATATGCAAATATACGTTTTTTTTCCTTTTGTATGCTATCTTTTTTGTATTTTTGCATATTATGGATCGAAGGAAAATCATACATATTGATATGGATGCATTCTTTGCTAGTGTAGAGCAAAGAGATCATCCTGAATGGAGTGGCAAGCCTTTGGCTGTAGGTCGTGATGGTGATCGTGGTGTCGTGTCGACAGCAAGTTACGAGGCTCGAAAATATGGTGTTCATTCTGCCATGTCGATTCAGATGGCTAAGCGGTTATGTCCTAATTTGATAATAGCAGCTAGTCATCATAGTTACTATGCAAAAATATCGCATCAGATTCATGAGATATTTCAAGATTATACAGATAAAATTGAGCCAATTAGTATCGATGAGGCTTTCTTAGATGTAACAGTAAACAAAAAGGGTAGTGATTTGGCTGTTGATATCGCTAAAGAAATAAAGCAACGTATTTTTGAAACTGTTCATTTGACAGCCTCTGCTGGCATTTCTTATAATAAGTTCTTAGCTAAAATTGCTTCGGATTATCGTAAACCTGATGGATTATTTGTAATTCATCCTGATAAAGCGCTTGATTTTATAGCTCAATTACCAATTGAAAAATTTTGGGGAGTTGGTCCTAAAACAGCTCTTCGAATGCATCATGTCGGTATTTTTAATGGATTATTGAACTTTCGCATGTAAGAAATCACATGCATATATTAACGTAAATTTGGAATAAAAAAGGCTTCAAAGTTTGTTTAACTCATTGAAAATGAGTAATTTTATAGTGACCAAACAATAAAATTC
>Ga0247611_10007076_pt1 | contig 14214 bp, 26 predicted proteins | sample 177DNAGHGhighgp2_FD_192422 | JGI IMG/M metagenome (GOLD analysis project Ga0247611, IMG submission 192422) | Sheep rumen microbial communities from Palmerston North, Manawatu-Wanganui, New Zealand - 1770 DNA GHGhigh gp2 | ecosystem: Host-associated > Mammals > Digestive system > Stomach > Rumen...
TCATGTTCCATCCATGAAGTACCTGTCTTTTTACCAAATATGACAACATCAATTGTTGTCCATTCTGTAAATGTTGGGAGCTCTTCCGGCACCTTGTGCCATCCATCTGCTTTGTCCAGGTAATGTCCGAACACATAAAAACAAGTGGGATTCTCTTTGATGTAATCATCTGCTATTTCTTTCTTTGGCTCTTCTGATCCGTTGCACCTTGCTCCACAATTCTTTGTATTGCACATTCTGCAGCATACATGAGGACACTGAAGTTCATTCAATGTGTCAGCTACCTTCCAGAGCTCCTTCTTGTTGCAACTATGCTTTGAATGCTCACAAAATGGAATCTTTTCAATCTCTGTATGTTTCTCCATGAGCAGAGCATCCACATCAGCCTTGCGTGATTTATAATCTGCTGCCTTGGCTTCTTCATCCTTTGGCTTGTCTATGAAATCAAATATGCTCATCTGGCCTTCACACTCGTAATCATTCAGAATCTTCTTCATAGTCCACTTTGTACCATCCATTCCTCTTCTTGCTTATCTGTGTGTAAACAGTCCCTTCTGTGACTCCCAGCTCTTCAGCAAGCTCTTTGGCTGTGTCGGCCACTGCAATAGGTAATTCGTATTTGTCTGTTGTAGTTCTCAAATATAGGACCATAAGCGCCTCACAATCTGTTCAGTGGACAGTTACGACAATGGTCATGCTCTAATTCGCTTTTAATCTTCTCTTTCCAGTAAGTGTTATATTCAAGGCTCATGCCATTATTCTGGTAAGCTGCTGCCTTGGCTTCTGCTTCTTCGTAGTGTTTGCAGCACATCTGGCAGAAGTCCTCTTTTATATCTTCAATCTGCTCCCTGATGGTCTTTTCCCTTTGCATCTTTAACCTCCTAAAGATTATCTTTAGAGCTCCAGCCTTCTCTGACTTTCAGCCTTGCCGATCTGGATCATGTTGTGCGATCTCAGATAATTGGTCACATCAAATCCTATCTGTTCAGAGCGTGACTTCAACATGAATTCAGCTCTTGGCGGCTCATTGTAGCCTCTGAGGACTATTTCAATGATGTCCTCTAAACTATCTATCATTTCTATGTCTGTTCGTTCTCTTTCGATCTTGTACATAGGCTTTTAACTTCCTTCCGTCATAAGTTCCTTCTGGAATGTAATATGGTTTCCTCATGAAGCTTGGACTCACATTTGCTTTGAATGTTCCGTTCTTTAAGTCTGTAATCATGCAGTCCACCGGAGCGCATTCTCTGTTTTCTCCCACTTTTAACCTCCTTTCCGGCTGACTCTGATATTAGTCAGCCGTTGTCATATGTTCATGGCTCTGTGATAAATTCCAGCCATCTGGAGACTTAATAAAAGTTGATATCTGTCTATAGCGTGATTTCTGAATCTCAAGAGCGCTTTCAAGCTCTTGCATTGATTTTTCTATCGTATCAAGCTCTCTTGTCAGCACATCTGCTACCGCTCCAGGAATAAAAATAGGATCCTTTTTCGGTTCTTCTTCTGCCTTGGCAGCCTCTTCTTTCTGCTCTTCCTTCTTTGGCCTTCCAGCCATTGGAATGGTCCTCCCATTCTGCTGAAGGAATTCAACTATTATTTCTGGAGTTGTCATGTACATCTTTGCAAGATTCCGAATCTGCTTTCTTTTGTTGGTGGCATTGTCAAACAATTCCAAGGTGCTTCTATCTAACATTTTTTCATTCCTCCAAAAACATGAATCCGCTGTGTGTTGTATTTTTGCGGTTTTCTTGCTTTTTTTGCTCTTTTTCCCTTAAAAACTCTGCTCTTTTGGCTTTCAAGAGCTCTTCTTGTGTTGTATTTATGCGCTTTTTGTAAGTTAAAAGCTCTCTGTCCCAATATGGATATATGCTTTTGAGATAATATTCAGCCTGAGCAATCAGCCTGGCTCTCTCTGTTGAATTATCCATCTTGTCATGACATATCCGGCAAACTGTCAGAAGGTTCTCTTCTACTCCAAGTCCTCCCTGACTTCTTGCTATAATATGAGCTTCGCCCCTTCCAGGCATTCCACAAAAGAAGCATCTTCCCCCATCTCTTTCTTCAACCGATCTCTTCACACTTGGCTTGATTGCAAGTGCTCTGGTCCTTTTGTTCAGAAGCTCTGACCATCCTCATTCTTATAAGTGCTCTTGATCTTGAGCTTTCCGCTGCTTGTCATTGAAAATGAGATGGAATTCTCAAAGTCAAGCTTGATGTTTGCTCCCTTGATGTCTCCGCTTGTGATGAGTCCGGCGATATATACAAGCAGCGCCTCTCTCTTATTCCACATCTCAACCAAATCCCTTGACTCTTTGCACTCTTTTCTCGCTTGGTCACACAAGCCTTTGAGCCAATCTGCTGCCATTGTGTAAGATGTTTTCTCTTCAAAAGCCTTGCAAGCCATTGGACAAGTGCATTCATCTGTTGCTATTCTGTCCAGGTCCTCTTGTGATGTTCCTTCCCTTGCCTTGACCACTCTGACCTGACCGCAGTATTTGCAAGTGCCTGAAAGAGTCATGAGCTTTGGTTCAATCTTTTCCAATTCCATTCAATTCTTCCTCCATCTTTTTTAATCTTTGTAAATCAAGCTCAAGGCCATAAGCAGAAGAGATAAGGTGCATCTCCATGAGCTCTGATACTTCCTTCCACAAGTCCAGCATCTTGATTGTTCCTCTGCTGCCTTGCCATCCGTTCTTTTTCCACTTTGTGAGATTTCCGTTGAGGATCATATTTCTCACGTAGTTGTCAGCTATATAAAGTCTGATATTTGCTGCCTTATTGAATCTTTGGAGCGCATCCCTTAATGCTATAAGTGCAGCTCTGCTCTCCGTTGCATTCTCGCATGAGACAATCCCATCTCTGCTCTGTACTGTTCCATCTTTTAAGGCACATTCGACAACCCACTTTGCTTTTGCTTCTTTGAGCACTCCGACTCTCTTGGTCCTTGTCTGTATGAATATTGCTACTTTCATGCATTCCGCTTTCCTTTCCGGAATATGTTTTTCAAGCGTTCCCATATTGGTGGCTTTTTATTCCCTTTTTGGTCACTCTTATGCTTTTTCTTTGGTGCTGCTGCCTTTTTCCTGACTGTGTAAGACTGATATCTCACATTTACAAGCTCGTTATAGCCATTCACAAAGGTGTCTCCTATCAGCTCATAGCCATCTGGGACTTCAGGATCATCTCTGAAACTCTCTGATCTGATTGCTTTTCTCTCAATAGGCTTCTTCAGATTTCTCGACCTGTGATATTTACTCTTTCCCTTCTGGGCTTCTTCCTTTGTCTCCACCTTGACGAAGTATTCAGCAAGCTCTTTATACGCTCCGGCTTCATACATCTTGGAGATATGGAACTTGACTCCCCACTCTTTTGCTATGTCCTCAATGATTCCATCCTGGTTCTCTACGATCATGTGATGATGCAGCGCTTCTCTTCTTTTGCCTCTTTCAGTTATGGCTATGAACTTAAAGTCTTTCCCTTGCTTTTTATATTTCCGTCTCATCCGATCAAGGAACCTAGTCAGATTCTTTTCTGCTTCTTCATATGTTGCTGGCCTACTGTCCATCAGATAATCAAGTGTGATGTGATATCCCTTGTTGAAGTTTGCAAGGATGAGCATCTGAAGCTTTTCTGCTTTCTTTTTATTGTTCTGCATGGCTCTCTGCTCCGTTGTTGGTTTCTCCTTCTTCCTTCTCTTCATACCAGGTGCCCCATATCTCCCTGATGAATAGTGCTTAATGAACATATAGTCTCCAGCCTTAATCCATTTAGTCACGTACATTTATGACACTCCCATCATATTTTTATCGTTCTATGAAGTTTTACGATACGATAACTTTATACTTTTAATCTCTACTAGAAATTAACTGTATTTCCCTTGTTTACTTGGCGCTCCTAAATTTCAGCGTTATAATATTTGTAGATGGTCATTTACCTACCCTTTAAATGACATTTACTCCCAACATTGAGCCAAGACTTCCCCCCTTGGCTCTCTTTTTTTACTTCTTTACATAGAAAACATGGTCTCTATATCCAAAGACAGCTCGGAAGTATTTCTCTAATTCGTTGGAGTCCTTTACTTCGAAGCCTATGATCTCAGGAGCAACTTCCCCTTTTTCAATTCTTGCAAGTGCTGTGTGTACTTCTTTTGACAGCTCAACCTTGTTCAATCTTCCATCTGATACCGGACTGAACTGATTTTTCTGATAGATCACATCAGTGATGTTGTCCGGCCAATCAGGATCATTGACTCTGTTCATGACTACGCTCATGACTAGCCACATTCCATCTTCGCCCTGATTGCCAGCTTCGGCCTCTGCCAGATGCATGAGGAGCTGTGATTCTTCATAAGTGAATTCATTCACTTCTTCAGCTTTTTCAATTGTTCCCTGGATGCATTCCTGGACAAAGCCATTGACTGAAAGATTCTTTGTTTGTTCTTTTTCTTGGAAATAGGTGTGAATTTCTTCATCTGATATGACTTCATAATGCAGTGGCTCGACTTGAATACTTAGGCTGTCAAGAGCTTTGACTGAGAATGTCAAAGTAACTGCCATTAGTGCTGATGCCACAAGACCATAAGCCTTTATTCTTTCATGCCCCAACATTTTACTTCCCCTTTCTTAAGATTATTGATCTCTCCTCATATGGAATCCTTAAGGCATCCATGATCTGAACTGCTGCCCCTATCGGAAAGAGCTCCGGCGCTTTCCAATATTTGAGAAATGTCTTGTAGCATAGTGCTGTATGCTTGGACAATTCCTCCAGCGTTCTGATGTGCCTTATCTCCATGTATTGCTTGATTAGTCCCCTAAAATTATCTGGATTCATGATCTGTTATCCTTCAGCTACGTTCATGAAGTCACTCGGTAGTTTGTTCAAGGCCTTGCAAAACATTTCACATTCATCAGCTGACATTTTTCTTTTGCAGTTCAAGATTGCTGATACTGTGTTTCTGCTCAGTCCGGTCTTGTTTACAATGAAAGATTGTCTAATTCCAGAATTGTTGACATAATCAGCAATTCTCTTCTGAACATTCATTTTTAATTACCTCCGTTTTGTTTGCTTCGGTATTACCGATATTCATACTATAATATCACTTTCTCCGAATGTCAACATATTTATCACAGATTTAATTACATTTATTGATAATGCTTATATATTCTGCTATATTTTTGGTGGAGGTAACAGAAAATGAGTAAAGTGAATGATAATATTCGGAATTTCCGAAAATTCAGAGGAATGTCACAGAAGGACCTTGGAGAACTGCTCCACAAGTCAACGAATGTCATTTCAAATTGGGAAAATGGGATTCATTCTCCCGATCTTGATACTATTGAAGAGCTATGCAAAATATTAAAAGTTTCTCCTGATGAGATATTCGGATGGAAGGACAACGAAGAATATTCTTCATTCTTAAATAGAATGACAGCTTATCAGAAGAGAATTAATGAGCTTATGACTCAAAAAGATAGTATTGAAAAGGAAATCCATGAGCTTGAAGTGAAGAAATTCGAAGAATATCCTCCAGAAGATTTTTGAGAGGTGCGGAATGAATATTGGTGAAAGAAATTTGAAATCTGATGTATGCAAACATTCTAATGAATCACTCTTGTTATTGCTGGACGTAATTGAAAACTGTAATGATGAGCAACTAAAACTGATAACAGAATTTGCTGTTATAGTAACAAAAAACAATTATTTGAATACAAAAGGAGATTAAAAATGGGATTATTTGGAAACAATGAAGAAAAAAAAGAGCAAAAGACTGCAGCAATTCTTTCAAAGTACAATCTGAATGACTTATCTGATCCAAGAGACAAAGAATCAATAATGAAGATTGCTCAATCAATGGCCGGAGTTGGACTAATTGCAGCCGGAGCTGATCTTTCTTTTGGAACTAATGAGAAAGCAATGTTGCAAGCTCAGATGCATTATCAAAAAGTAATTATGGAACAGAACTTCATTATGATTCGTCAATTGGATCGCATTGCAAAATCATTGGAGAAATAAAATGGCTAGTGCTAAAAAATTGCCTTCTGGAGCTTACAGAGTCCAGGCAACTAGAATCATAAATGGCAAAAGAATTGTGAAGAGTTTTACTGTTCATCCCAGAGATACTATGGATGATTGGAGATTGGCCAAAAAGAAAGCAGAGCTTCTTGCACAAGAATGGCAGCTCTCAACCGATAAAGAACTGTCATCTGCTGCCACTGTCCTGAAAGCTCTCAATAATTATATTGATAGCAGAAGGAAAGTATTGTCTCCCAGGACTATTCACGACTATGAGAACATGGTCAAATTTTATGGTCCACTATTGGACTTGTATGCTTCGGATATCAGCTCCGCAGATATCCAAGGCCTTATCAATGAATGGAGCGTTTCAATCTCTTCAAAGACAATAACAAACAGAGTCAACTTCCTGACTGCTGCCCTTGACCTTGCTGGAGTCGATAAGAAATTCAAGCTCCGACTTCCCAAGAAGGTCAGCAAAGAAGTCCAAGCACCTGAGATTGATGATCTTAAGCTCTTACTTCAGAATTGCTCTGAAAGATTCAAGCCGATTATCCTTTTGGCTGCTTTTGGAAGTCTACGCAGAGGAGAAATTGCAGCGCTTAAACAAAAGGATATCTTAAGAGACTTGTCATCCGTATATGTTCACGCTGATATGGTCCAATCATCTGAAGGAATTGTTTACAAGAATATGCCAAAGACAGCCGGATCAGTTCGTGTGATCCAGCTCCCTAGAAATATTATTGAGCTGCTGCCTTGCTCTGATGATCCTGAAGCATTCGTTTTTGATTACACTATCAACATGATAACTTCAGAATTCACAAGATTGAGAAATAAGTGTGGCCTTAAGTGCTCTTTCCATACCTTGAGACACTTTGCTGCATCCTTCCGCTCTGATCTGGGAATCCCTTCGAAGTATATTGAAGAGGTCGGTGGATGGAAAAACGAAAGCTCAGTCTTAAAAAGAGTCTATGATAACAAGCTGAACTCTTCCAGGAAGAAATATGGTCAGATGGCTGCTGATTATTTTGAAGAGCAGTTTCGTGACGTTTTATAAATTTTCTCGGCTCCTCATTTTTGAGGAGTCGATTTTTATTCGTGTGATTTTTCGTGTGATTAATAAATGGAATCTTTTACTTTTTTAGTGGTAAAATGTTCCATTTGTGGGAATGTTTTACATAAAGAAAAGGCAGTAAACAAGCGCTTTGTTTTACTTTTTCGCTTATTTACTGCCTTTCAGATTTAAAGCTGCTGACGGGAATCGAAAACGTGTATTTATATTATAGAATTCTCTATTTATCAGCATTTAATTTGTTTGTGTGATTTTTTGTGTGATTAATGTCAGCAAGGACCAACTGTCTAATATAGTCTTGTTTGTTTGGCTGTGCCTGGATGCGTTCAATGATCTCTGCATCATTCTTTTTGCTGAATTTCATCTTGAACTGCACAGTGTTGGCCTTGTCATACTTCGCTTGCGCTTTTTTCTGTGCTTCGCTTATCATATTAACCCCTTTCTTATTCCATAACACCAAGCTTAATATGGCAATGTTCAGACACTTCAACACATTGACATCCGTAGAATTCGGAATCTTCCCAGCGTGTCATATTTGACGGAAAATTATCTGATTGTGTCATTCCAACGATTACTCTTTCCAACTTCCCATATTCGTTTTTTTCGTTCTTAATAAAAATAAATGTCCTCATATCGTACTCCTTTTTTTAATTATTGTGTTATTGCACTCTTAGGAATCCACTTAGTCCAATTTTTAATGTTCTTTTTAGTTGAGTAAATCTGAATGCAGATTGCTTTGTCTGTCTCTTTTATTACTTCATAATAATAATCAGAGTTACAAGCTGCTGCTGCAAAGTATTTGTCTTTGTTGACTACCCAAAGCTCTAATTTTGTTGCGAAATCAAATAATTTATTCATGGTATATTCCTTTAAGTGAGTGTTCTTTTAGAAAAAGTATTGTTTCATTTCTTGATTATATTATATGTGTACCCTTATATACTGTCAATACATTTTTCTAAAAAAGTGCAAAATAAAAAAGGCAGCAAACATCAGCGTTTTTGCTGTGTTCACTGCCTTTTTATTATTCTTTTAAGCTCTTAAGCGTATGCGGTCCAACTACTCCATCAACCGCAAGCTTTCCATCATAAGTCTTTTGATAGAGACAGACTGCAGAATATGTCTTTTGACCAAATACTCCATCAAGAACTCCGATATTATATCCAAGCTTAATCAGCTCATATTGAAGCCACCTGACATCATCTCCGGTGCAAGTCCATTCCAAAGTCCTTGTTGGCTCTGGATATGGGTTCTCGCTTATGACTTTTGGATCATTTACTGCAAGATTGATGATTCCGTCAAAATCAACATCCATATCACATCTTGTTTTTATTCCAGGAACGAATCCTTTTGATGAATACTGCCAAGCAACTGCATACTTTGAAGGCTTGAGTGATGATGCTGCATTATACTTTCCATTGTCATTTGACCGATATCTTGCAATCCAAAAATCAAATTCGTTCTTCAGATCATCATGGATAAGTCTTGAATACCAATCTTTGTTGCAATAGATCCCAAAGTAATATCCGGCTGCTCTGAATATGTTTGCATAGATATAAGTCAGGTCCCTGATATAATCTTTTCCCTTGGCCTCAACTGTCTTATCCTCAAGATCAAGCCATATTCCATATTCAAGAGCTCTTCCGTTGAGATGATTCAAAAGAGCTTTTGCATCTCCTTCAGGATCAGCCATTGAAGCTCTGGCCACATAGACATAAACTCCTCTTGCAAGCCCTTCAGCTCCAGCTCCTTCATAATTTCTTTCAAAGAATTCGTCTTTTCTGTGTGACTGTGCTTCGTACTGACATTTTAGAATTGCAAACTTCTGATCATCTTTTGCTACCTCATGCCAATCGATCTCTCCCTGGTAGTGACTGACATCAATTCCGAATAGCTCACTCATAAATATTGTCCTCATTGAATTCTGCTTTTTTCTTTAATACATCAATTGCCTTCGTGATAATTGCCGGAAGAGGAATTCCCATTAATCCAGCGTTCTCAACGATACTTACTAATTCATTTGTGCAGAAGCCGATCACCACCATATCTCTTATATAAGTGGTGTTCAAAAGCAAATCAAGTCTATATGCAATCAATACTACAATCAGGATCATGCCTTTGCGACATAAGCCTTTGAATCCGGCTCTTGATTCCAGAGCTCCATTCTCTGACTTTTTTGATTTCTTGAACACTCCAGCCACAATGATTCCTGATAAGTAATCTGTAGCCATGAAGATCATAAGTGTTGTCATTCCGGCTGTCCATCCTCCGAATAATGTAGTAAAGAATGCTGCTATGATTCCAACAATGCTTGATAATATATCTATATTTTTCATTTTTTCATTCCTCCAATAAAATAGACAGCTATCTTATTGCTTAGATAGCTGTCTTTTCCCTATAAATTATTCATTTTTTAGTTCAGAAATTGTAACCTTTTGCGAACTAATTAATCATGTTCATATATCACTTTCATTCGATTACTCGTTATTAACATGTTCATCAAGCCATTTCTGTGTTTTGGCTTTCCAAAGTTTTGGCACATCAGCCATTGCCCATGCTTTACCGGTCTTTGGATTGATTACCTCATTAATAATCTTTTTTCCGTACCATTCGCCCATTTTTTAAACCTCCTTATCCTACTACTTCCGATACCGCATCAGCCAAATCGGATATTGCACTATCTTGTGTATCATTAGTCTCTGAAACTGAATTAACTGTTTCGCCAAGATCTGCAATTGCTGTTTCTTGTGTCTGCACTTGTGATGTAAGGGCATCAATCTGTGATTGAATATTAGTATTGACAATATCAATACAGATTACTTTATCTGTGCCATCATTAACCGGATAATCTGAAAAAATCTGAACCCCCACTAAAGAAGAAAATCCATTATATTGTGCTGTCACTTCATCATCTTCTTTAATGACGATGTTTTCACAGCCATTTACATCAGCGGAAACGCTAGGAATATCGTGATTTTCCTTGTAAATCATGACTCTTAATTTTGCCACTCCTTCAAATACAGTATAAACAAGTTTGTATTCTGTTTTGTTAAATTTTACGGTTTTCATTTATTATCCTCCTTGTACTTTGCGTTTGTATTGCTTTTAATATGTATCATTTGGCACCTTTAATACAATTGCCCTAACAGACCACGTGTACCCTTCTGATTGGTTACGATTCCATATGCAAAACGACTTCGGATTTTGATGCGCTCCTATCATAGCATATCCATCTGCCCAACTACCAGTTACATAAGGTTGAAGTATATAATAGTCGTATTTTGAATCAAGTATTCCTGATATCGAGAATCGTTTAACTTCATTTGGAGCAAATGACATATCTTTTCCAAATGAACCATCTATCACTATACCTTTTATCACATTAAATACATCATTAAATGCATTATATACGGCTGCTTGTGATGCACCTATACTATTTGCGGCGGCCCCTACGTGACTTGAATATGTATCGGATAATTTTACATGCCCATAATAATTAGCATTTCCGGCACCATACCCTGTTCCATCACTTGCATGAGAAGTTGGTGTAAAGGTAGAGGGCTTTGATTGAATATCGCTCCAAGATGGCTTATTATCTGTTGTATATACTCTTATCCAATCCGTCTGCCACGCTGTTCCATCAAAATTTGATGTCCTCATATAATAGTCGGCATTGGATAGCATTTTATATGCTATTACAGTTATAATACCGCCCTCTGTTATAACTATTACAGAAAAGCCCCAATTTTGCACTGGTAAATCTGAAAAATTTTCTGCCGAAAATGAATAAGTTCCATAACCCAATGGAGCAATAACGTCTTTTATATATGCAAGCAATGTTGATTTTCCGGAGCTTGTAGGAGTGACTTTTGTTTTTCTTGCACTAACTTCATTTCTCCATGCCGGATTTCCATTTTCATCTGTTTTCCATACTTTATTTACTTTGCCATTACCAGATGCTACATAGCCTTCTGATGAAGATGTGTTAGCTTTCCATGTATTCGTAGGAGTTCCCCATGTACCATCTTTCTTAAGATATGTATTACCACTATTAGATATTCCAAGTGCCGATTTGATTTTTACCACAATATTGCCCCATGTGGTCTTTCTTTTGCTTGATGCGCTTGCATCATAAAATGGTACTGTATCAGCATCGGCAAGTGCATTCTCTGTGGTTTCATTTATCAAAAATGCCTCTGTCCTATTTGCCTTTGAATCAAGCTGTGTGCTAACATTATCAGCCAATTCATAGTTAGTATTTTCTACAAGTTCATCACCAACAGAAATTGCTCTTGTAGCCTTATACATGGCACCATTCAATATAAATCTTTCGCCTATTGCATAAGCCCTTTCACTTGCTCCAGCATCATGCTCAACTGGAGCAATTAAGCTCTCTACGGCGCTTTCCGGTTGGCTTACAAAGATAGTCCAATTAAGGCTTTCATGGGGCTCTATGCCGCTTGTATCGTCAATAAGGCACCTCCACAATCCGCCACTATAATGCACTATATCATTCTTGACATAAGTAGCATTTGAAGCATAATCGCCCCTATCGGTAAAACCTATCATACCGATTTCAGAATATCCGCTTGGTACGTTCATTCTTATCCTCCTTTTAGCTTGCTAATTTAAGATAGAGTCTATTATTTACCACGATAAACTTACCTTCTGCATCATCTTTAAGATATAATCTGTTATTTACAATAATAAAGTGTGGCGTAACATATCCGGCATATTGTTCCGCAAGGCTTGCACTTTGCGCCGCATCAAGTGCTGATTGATGTGCTAATGCTTGGCTATCTGCCGCATCATCTGCCGCCTCTCTTGCATCATCTGCCCAATCACCAAAATGCGATAAATCAGTTTCAAACTGCGTTTCGCTTTTTGTATAGCCACCCTCAACTGCACTTTGATAAGCTGTTTTGCCGTTAGTAATATTAAAAGTCGTTGTGGCACCATCTGAAAAGGTAATTGTATAAGTATCTACCAATCCGCTTGTGCTTGTCTTTTCAATGCTTGAAATGCCTTTACCCCTTGGAATAAATAAATGAAACACTGGATCCGATGGAGTACCAGAATTAGTTACCCTTGGTGCGGCATCCGGTTCAAGCATTGTAATATCTGCAATAGATACTGTAATTGATGCATCAACACCACTATCCACATAAGTACCTTGTGATGTGTTCCACACCCACCAATTACCATTTTCGCCAATGTAAGGCACATTAACAGAATACTGCTCCGCCCTATTAGCCTCATTCCTTGCTATGTTTTTAAAAAACTCGGCATTATTGTGGTAATATGGGCTTGAACTATCAACCTCGGAACCATTCTGTCTTCCTACCGCAAAGCCTTCTGATTTCAACGCTTGTTCTGTTGCTACATTTGCTTTTGTAGTTGCTTCGGCCGCTTTATTTGTGGCTGTGGTAGCATTTGAAAGGGCTGTTGATGCACTTGATGATGCTTGCTCGGAATAAAACTTCGCATTGTTATGGTATTGAGGTTCAGAACTTCCAACTGCTACTCCGTTTTTTGTGCCATTCGCCCAGGCCTCTGCATTTTCCATCTGCTCTGTTGCAAGCTGAAATATTACTGGCAATACAGTCTCTGATATGTCAGTGTTCTCATTGATCGGAGACTCTTCGACAATCATTAAGAAGTTGAGCGTTCCAATGTTATTGGTTCCATTTACGAATCTGATCTCACATTTGACTTCACCAGGAACAATTGTCATCTGCTTTTTGGTTGTGATTGTGGCCGTATTACCACTTACGCTGATACAATCAGTATAGCTGAAGCCTCTTCCATCTGGCTTAATACCATCAATCTGAGCAGTTGTTCCTGATGGCATTGTGTATGCCATTACTTCGTCATACAATTTGAATCGGAATTGTCTTCCTTCATCAAACTGTGAGACGTGTACCACCGGAGTGATTCCGGTTGGAGCATACTGAAGATTATTCTGCTGCATCTCTTTCCTCCTTATGCTTTGAATTTATTCATTGCCAAGCGCTCCGCTTCATCCATTTCTTCTCTCGTAAGTGTTGGCTCATTGAATACATCATCAATCTGATTGATCTCTGCCCTAGCTGCTGCCCTGGCTTCTTTATATGGCTTATACTCTTCTTCTGTGTAAGCTCCATCTGCATACTTGAGCGCTCTGAAATCAGTGTCCTTCAGATACTTCTTAAGCTCTTTCTTTCTTAAGTAGAGCTTTTTCTGTTCGTCTGTGTATGGTAAGCAGATATGGAATTCAATTCCGAACTTATTATCACTATCGCTGATTGCTCTTCCATTCTTGAATTCCCAGTAATCCAGGATATTTCCATTTCTATCAATTATCATATTGGCTCCCTTATGTAATATTGTAAGATTCCGTTGTGGCTCCGGTCAGCAGCATTCCATGCCTGATCTTGAATGTGGTCTTGGTTCCTGATACAAGGACCGGAAGCATACAGAGCACATCAGCTTCATCTTCAGGAACATCCGCAAGGAAATGCTCTCCGCTCTGACGTTTATACACATCACTCACAAAAGTAAAACCATTGTCAGCATTGTTGTATGTCTCGTAAACAGTTCCTCCTCCGGTGCCATAACTATCATTAGTTACATAGACTCTTGGAGTCCTGATGTGGAGCTGATGATCCGCATCAATAATCAGATCATTGTTGTTGTCATTTCGGTTCGACATATTGATGATATTGTGGAGTGAGTCATTGTAATAGCCTTTGACTGAGGAAGAGCTGTCAAGTACAATTCTTGAATTCTCATCATCAGTCTGAATCGTGGCTCCAGTAATAGTTCCAGCATCAATTGAGCCACCATTCATTGACATTGTTCCATCTGTGCTCATTCTGCTGTTTGGTGCGTTCCACAATATTCCATCCTTATTGATCTGGAACATGATATTTTCTTGATTGCCATATACAGTCAGGCTTGGATTATTGGCATCCGTTCCATTCATGACGATTCTTGCTCCGCTGTCATTAGTCTGAACAATGCCTTTTTTCATTGACAGAGTTCCATCATTCGACATGGAGCTGTTCGGTGCATTCCATAGTATTCCATTCTTGTTGGTTTGGAATAACACATTTCCCTGAGTATCATATGCGGTCATGCTCGGATTGTTGGCA